>ENA-UZXC01003998-UZXC01003998.1-metagenome-genome-assembly--contig:-Day-2-25m-contig-3998_pt1 | contig 15742 bp, 16 predicted proteins | sample MGYA00260340_ERZ794900 | MGnify/ENA metagenome assembly ERZ794900 | reverse complement strand
AAAGATCTAAATATATGAATATAAACTGCTAGAAAAAACATTGAAGCACCATTTGAGTGTATATATCTGATTAACCAACCATAGTTTACATCTCTCATAATATGCTCAACACTTTCAAAGGCCATATCTGCGTGTGCAATGTAATGCATTGCAAGTGTTAAGCCTGTAACAATCTGAGTTATAAGACAAAAAGTTAGTATTCCACCAAACGTCCACCAATAATTTAAATTTTTGGGAGTTGGATAATCTGTTAAATGATTTGCAAGAGTGAGTAATGGCAATCTATCATTGAACCATTTTCCGAATTTTGAAGTAGGTGTATATTCGTGATCACTCATAATATTATTTATCCAATTTTAATTGTATTGGCATTAACAAATTCATATTTTGGAACTTCCATGTTTAAAGGTGCAGGACCTTTTCTAATTCTACCAGATGTATCATAATGTGAGCCATGACATGGGCAAAACCATCCATCGTAGTCACCCTTATCATTTAGTGGCACACAACCAAGGTGAGTACAAACACCAACCATCACTAGCCACTCTGGATCTTTTGCTCGATCCTCATCTTTTTCAGGATGTTTTAAATCTTCCATCTTAACAGATTTTGCTTCTGAAATTTCTTCTGGAGTTCTTCTTCTAATAAAAACTGGTTTACCTCTCCAAAGCACTGTTATTGTATTTCCAGGTTTAACCGAACTTACATCAACCTCTGTACTCGCTAGAGCTTTAACAGATGCATCTGGATTCATTTGATCAATTAATGGCCAGACAACTGCGCCAACACCCACGGCACCTACAGCATATGAGGCTGTAAACAAAAATTCTCTTCTTTCTGGCTTTTTATCTGACATTTTTATAAATATTATTGTTAAAATTTATTTAATATACAATTTCTTATAAGATAATAGTTTTTTTTCTACTGAAAGAATGACACATAAATATGAGCCATAGACTAAAAATTGCATTATATGAACCAGATATTCCACAAAATACGGCAGCAATAATTAGAACATGTGCCTGTTTAGGCGCAAAACTTGAAATTATTGAGCCATGTGGTTTCCTTCTAAGTGATAAACGGTTTAAAAGAGTGGTGATGGATTATATGGATTGGGATAAAATTGATTTATATCAAAGTTCTGAACATTTCTTTAATGCAAAAAAGAATCAAAGAATTGTATTGATGACAACAAAGGCATCAATATCTTATACAAAATTTAAATTTGATAAAAATGACACAATATTATTTGGAAGAGAAAGTGCTGGAGTTCCTGAAAAGGTTCATAAATTAATAAATGACCGTTTAAAAATACCCATGAATGAAAATACTAGATCACTTAATATTGCATCTTCAGTTGCAATTGTTTTAGCAGAAAGTTTAAGGCAATCAAAATTAATATAATGGATAACGAAATTAAAAAAGACCTCACTAGTAATTGGTTTAAGCTATTACAAAATGCTATTTGTAATGACATCGTTAAATTAGAAAAAAATAAGATTAAATTTGATTCAACAACATGGAAAAGAAACAAAAATAAAGATGAAGGTGGTGGTGAGTATAGAATTATAAAAGGTGGTAAAATTTTTGAAAAAGTAGGTGTAAATTTTTCAAAAGTCTATGGAAAATTTCCAAAAAAATTTCAAAAAAATATTCCTGGAGCAAGTAAAGACCCTAGATTTTGGGCTTCTGGAATTTCAATAGTAATGCATATGCAAAATCCTCATATTCCAGCAATGCATTTTAATACTAGATATATTTGTACAACGCAAAATTGGTTTGGTGGAGGTATGGATGTAACCCCTACAATAAAAGATGATAATGAAAAAAATAAATTTCATCAAACTTTAAAGTCAATGTGTAATCGTCATAATAAAAATTATTATAAAAAGTATAAAAAATGGTGTGATGAATATTTTTACTTACCCCACAGAAATGAAGCTAGAGGAATTGGCGGAATTTTTTTTGATTATAAGAAAGATAATTTTGAAAGAGATTTCAAATTTGTACGAGATGTAGGAGTTACATTTCAAATGATATTTAATAATATTATTGAAAAAAAGATTGAGAAAAAATGGACTTTAAAAGAAAAAGAGATGCAGTATATTAAAAGAGGTAGATATGCAGAATTTAATTTGTTGTATGATAGGGGTACCAAATTCGGCTTACAAACCGGTGGAAATGTAGAAGGCATATTAATGTCGTTACCGCCAATTGCTAAATGGAAATAAAAAAATGGATAAAGAACCAATAACATTAAATGGTTTAAACAAACTAAAAGAGGAATTAGTTTTTTTAAAAGAAAAAAAGAGACCAGAAATTGTAGCTGCAATTGCAGAAGCAAGATCACATGGGGATCTCAAAGAAAATGCGGAATACCATGCTGCTAAAGAGGAACAATCTCATAGTGAAGGAAGAATAACAGAAATTAACGATATCATTGCAAGAGCTAATGTTATTGATGTAACAAAATTAAATAATGATGGAAAAATAATCTTTGGTTCCACTGTATTTTTGGAGAACCTAGATAATGGTGAAAAAATTAGCTATAAAATTGTTGGAAAAGATGAAGCAGATCTAAAACAAAAACTAATTTTTTTTCAATCACCAATTGGTAAGGGTTTAATTGGAAAAAATAAAGATGAACTAGTTGAGATAACAACTCCTGCTGGAGTAAAAAATTTTGAAATTAAAGACGTTAAATATATTTAGCTTTTAATAATTTTTTGAATTTGTTTTTCTGAAATTTGGAAACCATTTTTAACCCATGTTTCCTCTATTAATTTTAATTTAATTCCTAATAATTTTCCTTCTGGAATTTTGTATTTACTCATAAGTACATTTGCTCCTATTGGCAATGTTGGGATAATTTTATCTTTATATAACTCAGCTAACTTAAGTAGTTTTTTTTCAACTGTTTTAGATGTAAATAATTTAAAGTTGATAATATCAATTACAGCTTGTCTGCCATTAAAATAAAAAATTTCATTAAAATTCTTTTCAGTAAAATTTTTAATACTTGCATTTTCTTTATAAAAAAAATCAATAACCTTTAATCTTTTTTGATCTTTTTTAGAGATATTAAATTTGTAAATAAAATAATCAACGTTATCAGATCCATCTACTATCATAAGCGATAAAAGAAATATAAAATCAATTTTAGATAAATTTTTAAGAGCATAAGAATTTAATTTTTTTAAATTTTGTAAATTTTTTAACTGAGGAAAAATAATTTCTAAAAGTTTTAGGCCAATCTCATCTTTAAATATTTTAATAAATGCACTTGATTTTGTAAGTTTCTTTAGCTCATCTATTAATCTTTCTGAAGATAGTTTAGAAACACCTTCGATATTTCTTTTTATTATTTTAATGATCTCAGGATTGTGACTTTGATTTGAATAATTTAGAAAAAATCTGATATATCTCAGAATGCGTAAATAATCTTCTTTAATTCTATCTTCTGCATTACCTATAAAATTAATAATTCCATTTTCTAAATCTTTTTTGCCGTCATATGGATCAAACAAATTTCCTTCTTTATCTGAATATACAGAGTTAATAGAAAAATCTCTTCTTGCAGCATCTTCTTTCCAATCAAGAGAAAATTCAACATTTGCATGTCGTCCATCGGTAGTGACGTCTTTTCTTAATGACGTAATTTCATATTTATATTCATCAATTATCGCTGTGATGGTTCCGTGTTCGAGCCCAGTTTCATAAAAGTTTATATTTTTTTTTTTAAGAGCATCACAAACTTCACTTGGTTTTAAATTCGTAGCTAAGTCAATATCATCAACAACTTCTTTTTTAATAATTTTTCTTATACATCCTCCAACATATCTAACTTCACTGTTATCTGAATAAGTATTAAGCGCTTCAAAAATTTTATTAGCTGGCGTTTGTTTTGTTAAATTTGCAACGCTATGGCTTATATAATTAAGATTGCTAGATCTAAAAAAAAATTTATTTAAAAAGTTTTCCATAAATGGCTGGGGCGCTAGGATTCGAACCTAGGATGCCGGTACCAAAAACCAGTGCCTTACCACTTGGCTACGCCCCAATATTATTTTCGTATAACACAAAAAAATAAAATTTATATAGTTTTTGATGTAATGCACCAATAATTTCTATATTTTCTTTTAAATCTAACTTTTGCTAATTCACAATCTTGTTTTTTTTGGTAATACGCAACTAATACTGAACCAGAGCCTGTCATTCTAACAAATAGCGGCTTATTCAAATTTTCTAAAAAAGATTTGATTATTCTAAGTTTTGGATATTTTGAGAATGCTACTTTTTCCAAAGCATTTTCTTGTTTCAATAAAAACTTCGGACTAAACATATTTTGTTTGGGGTCATTAAAAATTGGTTTTGTATATTTTTTTACCCCTGAATAAATTTTTTTTGTAGAACATCCAAAATTAGGTCGAACAAGCAGAGTGTGAAAATTTGGACTTTTTGGAAACTTTTTAATTATATTTTTTGATGACAATACAGTGTTAATTGAATTGATGCCTAAAATCACATCTGAACCAATTGAATTAGTTATCTCTAAAATTTTTTTTTGATTTAATTTTATGAATTTTTTTTTTATTAAAAAACTAAAAATATTTGCTGCATTCATTGATCCACCTCCAAGACCAGCCTCTTGTGGTATATTTTTTTTTATCTTTATTTGAAACTTTTTGTTATTCAATAATTTTTGGTCATCTAAGATAGTAAACAATTTATTTACTGTATTATTTTTATTTATATTTTTAGAAAAAATTCCATAAAAAGAAACTTTATGTTTTTTGCTATTAATCTTTTTAATAGTAATTAAATCGTGCAATTTAATAAATTTAACAATACTTTCAATTTTATGAAGTTTGGTACGTTTTCCAGTTACATGAAGTGCTAAATTGATTTTACCAAATGATTTTACTTTATTGATATTCATCTAAGATTTTTTGAGACCTTCAATAATTTTAATATTTACTTTTTTTTTAATTTGTTCATCAGCGTTGTCTAAACTTAGAACATAGTTCCAAAAATATCTTGCTTGAATTTTTCTATTTAATTTCCACAAAATATCACCGTAGTGATCATTTACAGTCGCATCTTCTGGCATTAACTCTACTGCCTTTTTTAAATATTTTTCTGCTTCAATATAATTTTCTATTAGATAATAAGCCCAACCAATTGAATCTGTAATATATGGGTCATTACTGCTTAAGGTGTAAGCTTTCTCTAGCATTTCCATCGCTTCATCTATTTTGTAATCACGTTCTAGCCAAGAATAAGCCAAATAATTTAAAACATAAGCATCATCTGGATTAATTTTTAGAGAATTTAGCAAATCTTTATCGGCTTTTTCATAATTGCCTAATCGCTCATAACTACCTCCCCTTCTGTATAATAAATCAGATTTCATTTCAAGATTGTCACTCAATGATGAAATAATTTTAGTATAATGCTCTATTGCTTTTTCATAATTTTTTGAATTTTTATAAAAATTTGCAATATCAAAAACAATTTTTATATTTGGTTCGTTAATTTTATTAAACTTAGAATTTATGAAATCTATTCCTTCATTATATCCTTTTTTTTTGATAATTATTTGAGCTTCTTTTTTTAATCTAAACCAATAATAGAACTCATATTTCTTATCAAAGTTTTTCAAAACTTTTTTGGCCTTGTCATATTCTTCATTAACAAAAAAATTTTCAGCTACAAGCGACAAATTCAAAATAAATTTTGGATTTAGATAGCTTGAAAGGTTTAAATAAAAATTAGACTTTTCGATATCTTCTTCAGATGAATAAAGATTTGAAATTAAAAATAAAAACTCACCAATAATATCATTCTGATTATTGCATGAAAAAATTTTACTAAATTCTTTAAATTTTTCATCTTCAACCCAACTTTTACTTTGAGATAATAATAAGGTTGAATTTATATATTCGAGTTGGTTTGAAACTGCATTTGCTTCATCTATCTTATTATTTTCAATTAAAAAATTGATGTAAAAAAATATGTATCTTGAATAATCTCCATCTGGGTTATTGATTAAATTTAAAAATGAAGATCTGGTACTTTCTTTTTGCAAATAGCATCTTTGAAATGCTTGATTAATAATTGATATATTTCCAAAATTTTTTTTATTAGTTAATATTTTTTTATTTTTAAAAGTGTAGAGAAACTGTCTTAAAGTTTCAAAAATGACTAAATTAAATCTATTTTCATTTTGAAATCTTAAGCTTAAATCTAGATATTTTTCAGCTTGATCTAAATTATTTGTCTTTAAACTATCGGCTATTAACAGCATATAAGCATCAAAAAAATCTAAATCATCTTCATTAGTGTCATTTTTTATTACATTAATAGCTTGAGCCACTTTATTATCTAAAACTAAAGAATAAGTGTATCGTTTTAAATATGGATTATGTTTTTTAAGCAAAACCTTAGAAGCATTAAAAAATTTTAGCGCATCAGAATTATTTTTATTTTCAGACGCAATAATTCCTGAAAAATAATTTGATAAGTCTCTTGAATTAAACTCGTTAAAACTAGCACTTTTAGAATACACTGGTGTCTGATACAATAATGCTAGGATAACAAATAGTTTTGTTAGTTTGTTAAACATTTAATCATTGTATGACTAAAAAAGTGATAAATCAAAAAGGCAAATTCGACGAAGAATTAATAAATACAATAGAGCCAAATTTTGTATTTAAAAACGAGCCTATTAATAGATTTAATTCAATAGTGAGTAATGAAAATGAAAATCAAACAGATAAAGCCGATCAGCTTAATACTTTAAAAAAGCAAATAAACTCAATTGAAAATTGTAATCTAAAAAATAACTCACAAAATATTGTTCTGGGAGATGGCAATATAAATAGTCCTATTATGCTTATAGGCGAGGCTCCAGGAATTGAAGAAGATAAATCTGGCACACCATTTAAAGGAGAAATTGGGGAACTATTAAACAAAATGCTTTTGGCGATACAAATTAAAATAAAGAATATTTATTGCAGTTATGCAATAAATTTTAGACCACCAGAAGATCGAAAACCTACATCAATAGAAATCAAAAGATACTCTGTTTTTCTAAAAGAGCATATTTCAATTATTAATCCAAAGATTGTTATTGTAATGGGTAGTTCTGCGATGGAGGCAGTGACAGGAATTAATACTAAAATATCTTCTGAAAGAGGAGAATGGAAAGAAGTGATATTAAAAAATGAAACTTATCCAATAATGATTACATTTAACCCTTCATATTTAATTAGATTTCCAGAAAATAAAAAATATTCTTGGGAAGATTTAAAAAGAATTAAACAAAAAATTCAAGATTTAAAAATAAAGATTTAATGAAAGTAACTGCGGGGGTCGACGAAGTTGGAAGAGGAAGTTTAATAGGTCCTGTGTACGCTGCTGCAGTAATTCTAAATAGATCGATCAATATAAGATTATTAAAAGACTCAAAGTTGGTTGCTAAAGATAAAAGAGAATTGTTATCTAATTATATCAAAAAAAATTCAATTTGGGCTGTTGGTAAAGCTTCCGTTAAAGAGATAGACAAAATAAATATATTACAGGCAAGTTTGCTAGCAATGAAAAGAGCTATAAAAAAACTCAAAAAAAAGCCATCTCATATTTTAATTGATGGCAATAAAGTTCCTGATTTAAAAAATTATAATTTGAAAGCAGTAATTAAAGGTGATCAAAAAATTCCTTCAATCTCTGCTGCTTCTATAATTGCTAAAGTTTCAAGGGATAAGTTTATAACTACGCTTGCTAGAGATAATAAAGGATATGGTTGGGATCAAAATTTTGGCTATGGAACTAAACATCATTTAAAGGCAATTAAAAAACTTGGCATTAATAAGCATCATAGAAAAACTTTTTCCCCAATATCTAAGTTTAAGGCACACAATATATAGTTGTCATCAATTCACTTAACACAAATCGAATCCAAATAATTCAATCCTAGGTTGACCGAAGAATCCATTTGGAGTCTAATTAATTTCTACAAATGAAAAGTGAATTTAAAAATAAAATTATTAACGGAAACAGTCTCGAAGAATTAAAAAAAATTCCACGTGAAACTTTTGATTTAATTTTTGCAGACCCTCCATACAACTTACAATTAAAAAGTGAATTAACTAGACCAGATAGATCTAAGGTTAGTGCCGTTAACGATAAATGGGATCAGTTTGAAAATTTTAAAAAGTATGACGACTTTACTTATCAATGGTTGTCAGAATGTAAAAGAATTTTAAAAAAAGATGGAGCTATTTGGGTTATTGGAAGTTATCACAATATATTTAGGGTAGGAACAGCAATACAAAATTTAGGTTTTTGGATTTTAAATGATGTTATTTGGAACAAGAATAATCCTATGCCAAATTTTAGAGGAACACGTTTTACTAATGCACATGAAACTTTAATTTGGGCTTCAAAAAGTGAAAAGTCAAAATACACTTTCAATTATCAATCATTAAAATGTTTAAACGATGATCTTCAAATGAGATCTAATTGGAATTTGCCAATTTGCAGTGGGGCTGAGAGATTAAAGAAAAATGGAAAAAAAGTACACTCAACACAAAAACCAGAATCTCTTCTACATAGAGTGTTATTGGCATCATCTAATAAAAATGACATGATCTTAGATCCGTTTCTAGGATCTGGAACCACAGCAACTGTTGCAAAAAAATTGGGTAGAAATTATTTTGGTATAGAAAAAGAAAAGGTTTATTTCAAAGCAGCAGAACAAAGATTAAAAAATACAAAACCTATTGAGGATGATTTATTAGACACTCTTAAAAATAATAGATCAAAACCAAGAATACCTTTTGGCTCTTTAGTTGAACTTGGAATAATTAAACCAGGTACTAACATTTTTGATAACAAGCAAAAAATATCTGCAAGAATTATGGCTGACGGCAGCATTAAACATGACCAAACTGAGGGATCTATCCATAAAGTTGCAGCAACCATTTTAGGCGCTGAAAGCTGTAATGGCTGGACTTACTGGCATTGCGATATTAATGGAAGAATACATCCAATTGACTATCTAAGACAAAGATTAATTTCAAAAAATTAATTATTATAAATTTTACCTAAATAATTTTCTAAAAATTTCTTATTTTTTGTTAATAATTTTAAGCTGATGTTTCGAAAAAAAACTATCACTGGGTTAGATGCATGAAAAGCAAATTGATTTAATTTTGATCTGTTGTTNNATCATTTTTACTTTTGCAACTCTGTTTTCATAAAAATTATTTTTATTATTTATAATATTTTCAAATAATTCTGATGCACCCTCGATTGATTGTGATGCTCCTTGGGCAAATGAAGGTGGAAAGGCAAAAAATGCGTCTCCTAATAAAAAGATATTTTTACCAGGTTTGAGGTAACCTTTGCTAACAAAAACTGGGAAGCATTTAATATTATTAATATTTTCTAGAACAGTTGTTGAAAATTCATTTTGTAGTTTGTCTTTAATGCCCTGAATGAAAGTTTCTTCTTTAAAAAGGGTGTAATTCTCGAGCTCCTTTGCTTTTAATTGATATTTTAAAACTCCAATAAAGTTATAATTTTCATTTTCTTTATTTACTGGATAAATCACATAATGAAAATTGTGCCCCATGAATAAAGAAATATTTTTTTCATTTAAATTATGAAGTTTGTTTTTTGAAATATTACCCCTAATTGCAACGGAATTATTATAAGAAGACTTTATTTCATTATTAGAAATTAATGATTTTCCTTTTGAAAAAACACCATCAGAAATAATTAAATGATCACAAATTGCTTTGTTATTTTCATTAAAAGTTAAATATATTTGATCATCTTTTTTTTCAATTTTTTCAATACTGTGGTCATACTTAATTACATTATCGTTTAATCTATCTTTTAAAAATTGAACTAATTTAGATCTTTTTAGCGTTGTATACTTACAGTCCTCAGAATTAAAATCTGAAATATTTAGATCACATATTTTTTTTTTTTGTTTGATTGTATAAAAATCAATTTTTTCGGGATTAAATATGTCTTTACTTTCTAAAGTATTAAATCCAATTCTATTAAGAAGTTTGATGCTGTTAGTTGATAACTGTATTCCATACCCTCCATCTAAATTGATTGATGTATTTTTTTCATAAATATCTACCTGATAATCTTGATTTTCTTTAAATAAGTTTGCAATAAATAAACCTGAAATGCCCGCTCCTATTATCGCAATTTTTTTCATTTATTATTTTCTAAATATCTAACAATTTTTTTTGTAAAAGAGGGTAAAGTATAGTTTTTTAATTTTTTAGGATCAATCCAATAAGACAAAGGTATAGATTTAATCACATTATTATATTCAATTTTAATGTTCATATTCATATTAGACATTTTAAAATTTATATTTTGAGTAAAATTTTTAGGCTTAATTAATTCATGCATTGGAAAAATATTAAAATTCTTCAAAAAATTAAACTTAATATTTTTAACTAATAAATATTTATTATTCTTTTTATAAACTTTAAGTAAAAAGTATTTATTTTTATTCTTTTTTTTAATTTTGGTTAATACAAAATCCTTTTTTATAAAAGATTTACAATTTCTTGATATTGGACATTTATTACAAAGTGGATTACTTGGTTTACAAATTAATGCTCCTAATTCCATCAGAGCTTGGGCATAATCACTAGACCTTATGGACGTTCCAAAAATTTTTTTTTTTTCAATTAAATTTTCTTTTTGAATTTGTTTTTCTTTTTTTAAATTAAGATATCTTTTTAAAACTCTTTCAACATTTCCATCTAAAGGGATTAAAGGTTTATTGAAAGCAATAGCTGAAATTGCACTTGCAGTATAATCTCCAATACCAGGTAAAGATTTTAATTCTAAAAACTTACTAGGTAATTTTTTATTAAAATCATTAATAATAACTTTCGCAGCTTTTTTTAAATTTCTAACTCTAGAATAGTAACCAAGACCTTCCCAAAGCTTAATAAGTTTTTGATTATTATAATTAGCCAAAGTTTCTAAATCAGGAATATTTTTGATAAACCGATTAAAATAAGGAATCACTGTTTTAACTTGGGTTTGTTGAAGCATAAATTCACTAACTAAAGTGTAATATTGCTTNNATCTTTTGTGAATATCATACCAATTAAGAATTTTATTTGTTATTATTAAATCTTTCATATGCGGACTAAAAATAATATTAATCAGAGAAGTAATACCGTTCAAGGTTTAAGATCTTTTAAAGACACTTTGCCTAAAAATGTAAAAAAAATTATTAATAANNAAAGGTCATATTTATTCTGAAACACTCTCCAATTGGAAGTATATAGTTGGAATAGAATTATTTAAATTTTGTTATCCAAAAACTTTTAAGAACTCTAATAAGTTTGGTGTTAGCACCTTAGTGATTATGGTAAAAAGAGGTCATGAGGTTGACATGGAATACTCAAAAAAAGAAATTTTAGATAAAATGAATAGTTTTTTTGGTTATACAGTTGTTGAAAAATTGAAGTTTATTAGCTTTGATGATCAGCAAAAAATTATNNAAAATGTCGCAAATAAAAAATATCAAAATAAAATAAATGATGTTAAAAATGAAAAAATTAAAAAGTCATTAATTGAACTAACCAAGGTATTTAAAGAAAAATGAAAAAATTTTTATTATTTATAACAATATTTTTATGTACTATTTCTAAAATAAACGCTGAGAGTATCAAAAGAATTACTGTTGGCAATATTGATGCAAAAATAACTATTATTGCGTTTGAGTCATTAACTTGTAGTCACTGTGCAAATTTTCATAAAGATGTTTATCCTCAGCTTAAAAAAGAATATCTTGATACTGGTTTAGCTAAAATTGAATTTAGACATTTTCCACTAGATATTGCTGCTTTCAACGCATCTAAAGTTTCGCAGTGTAAGAATGATGGTGACTCATCTATGCTTAATAGTTTGTTCGCAAATCAACAAAAATGGGTCAAAGGCAGTTCAGTAGAAGAAGCCAATGAAAATCTTGAAAAGTTTTTGGAAAGTGAAGGTTTCAGTATAGATTTTAAAAAATGTATTAAAAATAAAGAAATTGAAGAATTTGTATTAAACGATCGAATCGATGGTGTTAAAAAATTTAAAGTAAATTCTACTCCTACGATAATAATTAACGATAAAAAGTTCGAAAAATCTCTTAATTACAAAAATTTAAAAAAAGCTCTAGAAAAACTGATATAAGTTAAACCATGGAGTTTAAAAAAATCCAGTTAAATGGATTTAAATCTTTTGCTGATAAAACAAATTTCTTAATTGAAGAAGGGCTTACTGGAATTGTTGGTCCTAATGGATGTGGAAAATCAAATATTGTTGAATCTTTAAGATGGGTTATGGGAGAAACATCTGCCAAGAGTATGCGTGGATCAGGAATGGAGGATGTAATTTTTTCTGGAACCTCTAATAAAGCCTCGAAAAACATTGCTGAAGTTTCAATTGATGTTGAAAATAAGAATAATGAAGGACCGGTTCAATACCGTGAGCTTGAAGAAATCAGCGTAAGAAGAAAAATTGAAAAAGATAAAGGTTCAAAGTTTTATATTAATGACAAAGAAGTTAGGGCAAGAGATGCTCAAATGTTTTTTGCCGACCTGTCAACTGGTGCTCATTCACCTTCAATGATTAGTCAAGGCCGTATAGGAGCTTTAGTAACAGCAAAGCCAACAGATAGAAGAGCTATATTAGAAGAAGCTGCAGGAATATCAGGATTACATGTAAGAAGACACGAAGCTGAACTAAGGTTGGGTGCTGCAGAAAATAATCTTAAAAGAGCAGATGAACTTAGAAGACAACAAGAAAAACAATTGGCTAATCTTCAAAAACAAGCTGAAGAAGCAACAAAATATAAATTAATCACTGATCAAATTAAAAAAATAGAAGCTGGACTTTATTACTTGAAATTAATTGAGATAGACAAGGAAATCCAAATTGAAAATGAAATTAATAGCGAGGCTGGAGGTGAAGTTGAAGGTTTTAATACTAAAATATCTGAACTGGAAAGTTTAATCAAAACAGCAATGGATAAAGTTTCGCCATTAAGAGTAAAAAATATTGAAAATTTATCTAGAATTCAAAGATTAAACCTAGAACTCCAAAGTTTAGATGAAGAAAACACAAGAACACAAGATGAAATTGAAGCTATTAAAAAATCTCTTCAAACTCTAGATGAAGATATCACTAGAGAAAGAGGTATTATAATAGATGCCAATTCTAATGAAAAAAGACTTAAAGAAGAAAAAGCTGATCTAATAGAAGTTGACTCAAAATATTTTGAAACAGAAAAACTATCCAATGAAGAATTGGAAAACGCAAAGACAAAACTTAAAGAAGAACAAAAGGCAGTTGATGACGTGGTTAATACTATTGCGGAAGGTACAATAAATATAAGTGTTGGACCCATCAAAAATGTTAAAAATTCTATTGATAGAGTGAAAGAACTAATTGATAGGAATGAAATAAATCAGGCGGTTACTTTGTTAGATAGATGCAACATGGAGCTTGATAGTTTTTTAAATGACTTAAAAAATGAAAAATCAAGGGAAGAATTATTAAGTGTTAATGAAAAATCAAAAAACATTAAACAACTTCAAGAAAAATATGCAGACGCATATAGTAAAAATCAATCAATCAAAAATGAGTCTATTAAACGTAATGAAAGAATTAAAACTATTGAAACTGAAATTGAAAGTTGGATAAATTTATTATCAAATTCAGAAAAAATGGTTTTAGAATTAACTGAGAGAAAAAATAAATTAACAACACAATTAAAAGAATTAGATAATCAGCCTAGTGTTCAAGCTGAAAGAAAAGGTCAAATTTCTGAAAACTTAAGAATTTCTGACAAAGAAAAAATTGATAATGATGAAATCATAAAAGAAACGGATCAAAAAATTGAAACTTTAAGAGCAAAATTAAATGAGATACAAGAACAATCAATTCAAATCAGAGAACGAAAAGCAAGTTCTGGTGCAACTATTGAAGGATTACAAAAAAGAAAAAGTGATTTACTAGATAGAATTAGTTCTGAACTTAGTTTAACTGAAGAAAATATTTTAGAAAATTCTAACTTAAATGGTGTTGAAGAACTACCAAATGCTGTTGATCAAGAGGACTCTTTAGATAAAAAAAAACAAGAAAGAGAAAGATTAGGATCAGTAAACTTAAAAGCAGATGAAGAAACAAGTAAATATGAAGATGAAATAAAAAAAATGGAGCAAGATCGTTCAGATCTAGTTACAGCAATAGTTAAATTAAAAGACAGCATTAATGAGCTTAACCAAAAAGGAAGAGAGCGTCTAACCGAAGCGTTTGAAAAAGTTAATAGGAAATTTAATGAAGTTTACACAAAACTTTTTAATGGTGGAAATGCTAAACTTGAGCTAGTTGACTCAGATGACCCTTTAGAAGCGGGGTTGGAAATGTTAGTAAGTCCCCCTGGAAAAAGACTTCAGTCAATAACTTTATTATCTGGTGGAGAACAAGCATTGACTGCTTTGTCATTAATTTTTGCAGTTTTTTTAACCAACCCTTCACCAATTTGTGTATTAGATGAAGTAGATGCGCCACTTGATGATGCTAATGTAACAAGGTTTTGTAGCCTTCTTGAAGAATTAATTAAAATAACAAACACAAAATTCATAATTGTAACTCACCATGCTTTAACGATGTCCAAAATGAACCGACTTTACGGGGTAACTATGCCAGAAAAAGGAATTAGTCAGCTGGTTGCTGTAGATCTCCAAAAAGCAGAAAGCATGGTTGCTTAACTAAATAAATGCCTAAAGATCAGTTTAAAACTCGCTTGGAGATTGCAAAAAAGAAGATTTCAAAGAAAAATTTATATAATAAGAACAATAACCCCTCTCCTATTGGAACAGCCTTTAAATTAAGCACTGAATTGGTGTCCGCAGTGGTAGTAGGGACAATTATTGGGTTTATTTTTGACAAGACCTTTGGTACTAAACCCTGGTTTATATTAATATTTTTTTTTGTAGGTGTGGTTGCTGGAATAACTAACGTAATTAGGTCTGCAAAAAATATGCAAAAATAGATAGAATTTTATGGCTGGAAATCCAATGACCCAATTCAATGTACATAGAATTGGACCTGAAATTAAAGTAGGAGCATTTGATATATCTTTTACAAACGCAAGTTTGTTTATGATTATAAGTTCAGTTGCTATTTTATTAATTTTTAATCTTGGCTCTAAAAAAAATTCATTACTGCCTAATAAAATTCAACTTTTGGCAGAACTAAGTTATACCTTTGTATCCAAAATGATTAATGACACTGCTGGATCAAAAGCAAAACCGTATTTTGCATTTATCTTTTCTCTTTTTATGTTTGTTCTTTTTTGTAACATGTTTGGAATGATACCTTATACTTTTACAGTAACTAGTCACATTATAGTTACTTTTATACTTGCTTCATTTATTTTTATTGGAGTTACAGTTATTGGATTTATAAAACATGGTTTTGGTTATTTAAAACTATTTGTTCCAAGTGGAGTGCCAGCAGTATTACTTCCTCTAATAGTAGTTATAGAAATTATTTCATATTTAAGTAGACCAATCAGTTTATCTGTAAGGTTATTTGCCAACATGATGGCTGGGCACACTATGATGAAAGTTTTCGGAGGCTTTGTAATAAGTCTTGGAATAGTTGGTGGATGGCTTCCACTGAGTTTTTCGGTTGC
>ENA-UZXC01000039-UZXC01000039.1-metagenome-genome-assembly--contig:-Day-2-25m-contig-39_pt1 | contig 15760 bp, 22 predicted proteins | sample MGYA00260340_ERZ794900 | MGnify/ENA metagenome assembly ERZ794900 | reverse complement strand
TCCATTGTTGGTGCCTCTGGGGCATCCAAGTTTAATGGTGCTCTCTCTACTTCCGTATTAAATACTTCTAGCTGTTTAATGCTAGAGCAACTAGTAAGGAATGTAATTAGGATTAGCGATACTAGGACACTCGCTATTGATTTGTGATTTCTTTGTAGCATTTATTTCTTTTTCTGTAAGTTCAGCTCCCATTGCAATTTCAACACATCTAACGGCGTTGTCACTTGCTCTGTTTATTATCTTTTCTATTGTCTTAGACCTCTTCAATGCAAGGTCACCAATATCTCTCTTTTTGCCTGAGGCGTTGGTCTTATTAAATTTATCATCCAACGCCTTAAGCTCATTCTGTAGTGTAAGTTTCAAGGCATTCAATTCTTTGTTTGCCTTTAGTATATTTTCAAAATCGTTTTTCTGTTGGTCTATCACAGCCTGTTGGCTTGAAACGGCCTGTTCTAGTTTAATTGCGTTCTCTTTTAGTACGGCATTGTCAGCTTTTAGTTTATACATGTAAGCGACACCACCTGCTAAAGAAGTTAACATTAAACCAACCATGACCATTTTGATAGTACCAAACATTATTAGTCTTTCTTAATTACTGATATAATTCCCCATGCAACACAAGCATAAGCAGCCATGTGTACAAAAGGTCCGCCTAAAAGTACCAACATACCCATTGCGATTAAACTCGCACCTGACCATGATGACATTTCTTTTACTCTTCCTGTTATCCAGTTCATAAGTTTTACTCCTTTTTATTTTTGGTGTTTTATCTTAGCGCCGACTTTTCTGTGTCCATTCCACGCCATAAACCCACCTAACCTCAAACTCCAATAGGCTAAGTAGTTCATAAGAAAGAAACCATTAATTTCTATATTGATATCTCTAAAGATTATATCTGCCTCTTTTTGAGTTATCACACCTAATGTATCTTTCCTATTAGTTTTTAATAGTGTCTGGTACTTATAAGCATAATCATGTATAAGTCCACCTATTAAAAGCACTCCAACTGGTGATAAAAATGGATGTAAAAACTTCGGTATTGAAGCTCCATCAAATTTAAAACCTGCCGGAATAACGAATTTTGTTCCGTTTAATTCATATTGAAAATCATTTGCGATTTCCCAATGTCTAGTACCGAGTAACCACATCTTAATCATTGTAAAGAAACCTTTACCCTTTGTCTTAATTGGTATAGGTCTCATAGTTGGAAATTGTGAATACTTAAAGTTTACTCTTGTACCAACCTTTTTGTCAAATAGATTGATAATAAAACCTATTAAGATTAGAACAATTAAAACTGTCCACATCCAAAATTTCATAGCTAAAGTTATTATTAGTTCCATATTTTTCCTTTTATTTTTTTAGAATACCTTTTTTGGTCATGTATCTATGTAACGGTGTTCCCTTTACATCTTTAGAAGCTGCAAGACCTATGGCTCTAGGTGCTCTACTACCTTTGCCTTTAGGTGGTTTATCACCTAGACTTGCGATTGGGTGTACACTATCTATGCCACCAATTCTAATACCTGTTGTGTATTCTTTAAAGTTTTTCATCAAATTGTCCAGAGTTTGGAGTATTACTTGCTAGTTGTTTTACAAATTTATCGTGAAAGGTTTGTTTCTTTTCTACGATTTTAATTTCTTCTTTTGTAATACCACTCTTTTCGTCAATCTTATCTTCAAGTTTATTTAATGTTTCGTTGATACCTCTTAACACAACATTGTTATTGTCTGTGTTTTCTTTTACATTGTTGCCAAACTTTTTCATAATAAGTTCTCTTATTTTAGTTTCAGCGTCTGTCGTTGTACCAACATCTGTTTTTTTCTTAACTCTTTTACCATTTGGATTCATGTCAACACCACCATGTGCTACTGCGTTAGTAGGTGCGTCTTCTTCCATTTTGTTAATGATTTCATCTATCATTTCTTTATAATGCTTTGGCATAATAGTCCTCCGATACAAGTTCGCCGTTCTTTTCATAAACACTAATGCCGAAACATGTCATGTATGGTTCATCAGCGATATCTGGTATTTCTCTTACTTCGTTTAATAACATATCGTACAAATTTTCTTCTTTGAGATATGTTATGACAGCAGACTCTATTAAGTCTTTATGCTGTGCCATTGATTTGTCTTCTTTAATAAGCAAAGCTAAAGCAACGGCAAATGAACCTAATCGACTACCCAATCCTACTTTCTGTAGTATTCTTTTTAAATTGAATACAAATCTGTGTAGCATTGTATAGTGTTTTCTTTCACTACCTTTTACTTCTTTCATTTTTCTTAACGACTTACCTTTTTCGTCAATAATACCTAATTTAAAAGCTTCAAACTTATTAAATGGTGTTACCAACATCTTTACGACACGGTAAGTAATTATTAAATCAATTGCTCTACTCATAGTTTCGTTAACATTCCTTCTATGTTACTATCTGATTCTATATCATTTAACTCATGTGGATATAGATACTCCAGATAATGTAAACATGATTTTAGTATAGGCCAATACTTATTATCTACCTTATATAGTAGTAAAGTTATAGCCACCTCTGCACCAAAAACATTCTGCAATACAACAAGGTGATTTAAGACTAATCTTATTTTTATATCGCCTTGCACTTCGTATTTACGAAACAACCTTTTAAGATATTTAAATCGCTTAATATCATCATAAAATTCCTCCTCTTTTTCAAGAGTAGGGTTGTCATAGTTTTGTTGTGCAAACAACAACCAATTATCTTTGGTTATTTCTTTGAACATAAAAAGTCTATACTAATTTAGCGTAGACTTTTGACGAACCGTTTTCTAGTTTCTCAAACTTGACTTCAAGTTTAAGACCACCTTCTTTTTTATGTGATATACCATCATCATTTATATCAGTACCGTCAAGGTCTTTACCAAATCTTCCACCAAATTGATTTATCTCACCAACAACTTTACCTGTTGTACCTTCCATTGCTGGAATTTTTACATTTAGTCCAAGTGTTGTTAGTTTATTTGTTAGTTGTTCAACTGCTGCCATAGGATTAATATATTCCTGATTAGCAATTGAGCTAACAAATGCGTTCACTCTTTCCATGATTTTTGGGTCATGGATATTGTGTACACCAATGTTACCATCTTCTACAGAGTTTACTTCTGGTGTTCCGACAGAGTGGTCTTCTTTTACATGTTGTTTAAAAGTTTTCATCTCTTCTCCTGTTAAATCTTCTTCAAAATCCTCTAAATGTTTTTCTTTAATATGTTGTTTTAGAGTTTTCATCTATATAGATTCCTTTAGTTTTTTTGCTTTAGGTGTATCTGACATTGCAAAGTCAATTAGTTTGTTGACTTGCTGTATAGCACCATTCAAAGCGTTTAAATTAGCCTTCATCTGTGCCAAATCATTTGTAACTTTATTAATCTGAGAATTTATTTTATCAAAGTCTGCTTGTAAAAGTGTCTTCTCTTCATTTAATTGTTCTATTGATATAGTCATTTTATATTTCTCCAATTATTAACTTACTGCGTAACCGTTACCTGCTAAAATGTTCCAATTTGAATTTTTGAACATACAAGTAACTGTTTCACCAGGTGCGTTTAATGTAATAGTTGTACCACCTCTTAAATTTGAAGGTACTATATTTACATTGTTTGTACCACCTGTAGATACATTAATAATTGTTTTAATCTGACCGTTAGCACCATCAGCTAAAGTTACTGGTGCGTCACCAGCAGTTGCGTCCACCTCAGTTACAGCACTCGTAATCTCTACTGCTGAAGAAGTTGAACCATCGCCTGTGATAGATTGTGAAGTTGAATTTAAACCCAACCAAGATGGTATATTATTTACTACATCTTCAGCTGTGATTTTTTTATTGATTGGTGTTCCGCTAGGGTCATCCACTACATGGAATAAATCTACTGCGGCTAGACCGTCACCAAGGTCGGTCAATTGTGTTACTTTTTTATCTGCCATTTTTATCTCCTGTTAACCTCTTTCGAGGGATGCTACTGTAGGTAATTCCTACATCACTTTGTTTATATATTTATAAAGGGGACCGAAGCCCCCTTTAATTAGTTATTATTAAGCGTCTTGCGAATTAGTTAACGCAATCAAACACTCATGTGATACTCTACCTGCTCTGCCACCAGAACCAGTTGTTTTTAGGTTCCAACCTGCATGTGCAACTTTATTAGCAGCTGTTTCTGAATCTTTGTAATTAAACAGACCCATTGTAACACCTGAAATGAAATTGTCAGCAGTAGTATCGTTGAATAAATCAGTTCTATTCGCCGTTGATGTTTCTTTTCTAATAGCAGCCGTAGCCCATAATGGTGCTCCAGCAGCTTCGTCTACATTTGTATGACTTGCCATTTTATTCTCTCCCTATTAAGTTAAATTAATGGTACTCACTTTTTTAAATATGTACCACTATTTATAAGGAAAAGTATTAGAAACCTAGTTTTTTCAACTCGGCGATAGTTTGTGAGGCTGTTTTGAATGTAATACCTGTACCACCTCTGGCAGTAAACTCTTTGGTATTCTTCTCGTAATCATCAATTAGTATAGAACCAGGACTTGCATAGTTCTTTTTCTGACTTCTCATTACTAGATTGATTTTGTTACTAGGTATTCCAGTATTTCTCATAGCCCACTTTCTTTTGCCTGGAATGCAATTAGGGTCGTGAGCATGTTCTACATACGCACTTAGAATATGTGGGTTGTACTTCTTAACGAAAGAGAATAGTTTTTTACCCTCTGCTAACCATGGTCCGTCTGACCAAAATTTCTTGTTAGCAATGATAGGGTCCCATCTCTCTTTTCTACCAAGTTTAGTCCATTGATTGATTGTAAGACCTGTAGTCTTCTCAATGTTCTTTACAAAGTCAAATAGTACACCATCCATATCGAGGTATATTCTTGGTAAATTTTTCATAGTGTGTTATCCTTTTTTATTATGTCTATATTATAACACACCGTGGTACATAAGGCAAGCAAAAAAGCACCTTTTTTTAAATTTATTTGTAATTTACTTCAGGTTTTGTGTCGATTTTAGTTGGTTTTTCGCCTGTCATTGTAGATGTTCTGGTTTTGTCTTTCTGCGACTCTTTGTCTTCTTTCTTATTAGGCACCATAGTTTCTAAACCCTCATCTTTAGCAGTATATTTTTTATCTATCTTGTTAAAAAATGATTTCTTCTCTGCTGGTGACATTCCACCAATACCTTTACCAGCTTTGTCTAGTTCTTTCTTGAACATTGCTTGATAACCAGAATCTTCTCTGTAACTTCCTTGTTTCGCTACGATTTCTTCCAGGCTGCCAGGCTTGTGTTTTAAATAGTTTGACATTTTATTTTCCTTTTACTTTAGCAGCTAAATCTTTATCAGCTCCACCCCATGTTCCAGAGGATTTTGTTATGAATGAATTTACTCTAGCGAAAGCCCATTGTTGCTGTGTAGTACCTGGTCGGTGTCCACCTCTCCATGCAGCCATACCTCTATCGTAAACTTTTTTTAGAATACCATATGGCATTCCAGATTTCTCAGCTTTGTTTTTCAAACCTTCGATTTGTTCAAACATCTGTTTAGCTGGGTGTGATTCGTTTTTCAACTTATCATCTAATTCTTCTCTAAAATTATTATGTCCTGATGACCAATTCAATCTCTTAATATTCATCTCTCTAGTGCCTGACTTATAAGGATTGTCATCATACTTCTTGCCGTCTTTTGCAGCCTGTTTGCCTTGTTTATATTCGGTAGAACTTGAACTGACACCTACAAAGTCATTGCCTTTGATTGCTTCGTCTTTCTTTTTAGCAGTTGCCATACCGATTGCATATGCTTTATCACTAGCCATCTCTTTGACTTCTTCTTTTTGTTTTGCCATCTTATCTCTAAGATGTTTGTATGCAATACCAACTTGTAATAGTGGTTCACCTGTTTCAGGATTTACCATCTTTTCAGTTTCTTTTTTAGTGACCTTAGCCTTTTCTGTTTCTGCTTTAGTTTTTAAAGCATTTATTTCATCATCTTTTTTCTCAAGGTCTGCTTTTAATTTTTCTGAATCATCCGTCTTTTCTTTTTTGACTTCTGGTTTCTCTTCTTCTTTAGCTTCGGAGATTTCTTCTTTCACACAATTAGGTACCATTTTATCACCTTTTTTCTTCATGCCTTTTTGTGTCCAACCCACCCAACATGCTTCAGTTATAGGGTCATAACTATCTTCGTCAGCGCTTTCGTCTATAGTGTAACTTTCTGCTCTTACTGTTGCACCATAATTGTTTTGTAAATCTGTAGCATACTTGTTAAGGTCTGCACCTTTACCATCTACTTTTAATGCTTTCATTGTTCCTGAAATAGTAAAACCTTGTTTTGCTAAATCAGTTGAAGCTTTAGACATCATGTCATGTGTTTTAAAAGATACTGTCATCTTTTTAAATTCATGTATCTCTTCTTCACCTAAAATACTCTTAACTGTTTTCACATCTAGTTTCATTAACTTAGCAATCTCAGCCGCTGTCTTACCATCTTTTTGCATGGCGTCAATCTGCGACATCTTGCCTTCGTCTAAATTTTCGTTAGTTCTTTTAAGAACATTTTGTACATCTGGATGTGAAGATAAACCTTTTGCAATCTTTTCGATAGCTGCAACGGCACCTGAATAGTTACCACCTTTATATCGTTTATCGTTTGCAACACCATATGCCATTTTAATTTGTTGAGATGTAAACTCTACTAGTGTTTCTTCTTTAACATTTACCATTGTGGCTGCCATATCACCTGTTGCCATTGATACATCACCACTTGCTCTTTTGTATAAGAAGAACCTTGCCATGTTTGGACTACCATCAGGATACATTGTTACTTTATCTGTGTTGTACTTAGCACTTCTACTCTTACTCTTTACAACAAATTTCTTAACAGTTGTACCTGACATAGTTGAATTGTAAGTGATAGTCATTGTATCACCTTTTTTCAAACTATCAAATTTCTTTGCGTCAATTTTACCTTCAGCAACTAGACCAATCTCTACACTTTCTAGTAAAGCCTCATCTAGTATTTCTAATTCTCTTTCTTCATCTAAAGGAAATCTTTCCTCTTTTCTAATTTTGTTTAGTTGGTCTGCTTTGTAACCATGCTTTGTCATTAATCTGGTCATAGCCATTGTAGATACAAATGGTATGTTACCACCATATAATTTTTCTAAAGCATTTTTGTTACTATCAAATTTTGTAAACAACTGACCTAATTTATTTGCGTTAGCAATAGAGATTGTTTTACCTCTCATAGGTTCATATTGTTTTTTAAGAATGTTTACTTGTGCGTCACTAAAACTTTCGTCTAGTGTTTCAATCAACTTAGATAGTTGGTTGATGTTTGCATGTTTGATTGCCAACTGTGTAGGTATGTCCATCTTTTTAATCATATCTTTGACAGATGGTGTCACATCTCTAGCAGTCTTTCTCATCCACAATTGTTTAATATTTGCAATCTGTGAATCATTTAATTTTGATTGTAAGTAACCGTCTTCGTTTACTTTTACCTGAGCATAAGCTTCGGCCATTGTTTGTCTGTATTTACTCATTAGTTGTTTACCTTTGCTCCCGCTCTCCATTGATAACATGACCAGTATCTCGCCATAGTTTTAGGACCTGGATTATCACATCTGTGCCTAGCTCTAAAGCTTTTTCTTCTTGCTGGGTCATCTCTTTTAATACTTAAACCTGTTGTATCACCAAAAGAAACTTTTTTAACTTTATCGCCGTCCATAACATACACATAAAATTTCTTAGAACCACCTCTAACGGGGTCGTTTAGTTTTACTTTTTTACCTTGATATTCAGCTTCGTAAATACCTTCTTGTTCATGTTCGAAGATACACTCTTCACATGCCTCATCTATGTTATCGAATTCTTTAAATGTTTTCATTATAGTTTCTCTATCATTCTGGCCACTACATCTTGTAGTTTGGCCTCCCATTGTTCTTTAAATCTTTGCTTATATTTATTCATTGTGGACTCTGTACTTGCCCATTCTTTAATATCTTTTTCGGATGGCTTATCTTTTTCTCTATCTAAGAAGCCTTTTACTTTCTTTATAGGGTTTTCCTGACCTGGTGTCATATCAACTGTATGTTTTGTGTACTCTGGTGTACCGATTTCATAGACCTCACCATACATTTTATTAAATTTCTTCTTCACATCTTTGTCCTGAGGTTGAGCATCCATGTCTTCTTGTACCTCAGATACAGCTTCAAATCCATAATCAACATTTAAGTTATGTTCTCTCATCTCAGCCTCTCTATTTGTTGTAGATACAGGAATACAATCCCATATCCATGCTTTGTGCAAATTGTTTTTAGTATCTTCAACTACAATATAATTAGTACCTTTTCTGACCACTTTACCTTGTAAGTCTTCTTTGATATAATCTACTGTATCACCAATATTAAATATCTGTTCTCTGATATAAAGGTCTCTAATCTGTTGTTGTTCAAACTGTTCTAAACTAGCAATAGGTTTTAAGTTTCTCATATGTAAATAGTTAGCGGCTAAGTTCATACCTTTTCTAACTTGTTTCATAATATCGTCTGCTCTTACACCTCTTGGTAAACCTTTTTCAAAACTTTTTAGGTCACCCTTGGCAGCCGCAGCTCTCATTTTACTAGCACTCATGCCTGAAGCACCCTCGGCATCGGGGTCCCTTTCACCAGCAGATACAACTTTTATGGTTTCAAAGTCATACTTACCATGTCTTGATGATACGCCGTTATACTTCTTTAGCATAGTTTCAAATTCTCTAACTCTATCTGAACCAGCAACCATAGTTACATCTGAGTAACCTTTCTTATACAACATTGTAGCAATGTCAAGTACCATATTAGTATGGTTGATTTCAATGTTTCTTGCATGTGTAGGAAACATCTTTTTCATAATAGATAACTTATCTCTAGGAGATAGTGGATTCTTTTTAGGGTCATTACTTCTACTTAAAAAGATTTTGTAATCATTTGTTGGTAATGATTTAACTTTGTTAATAAGTTTTTCGTGACCAATTGTAGGTGGATTAAATCTACCAAATGCAAAGGCAACTGACTTACCTTTTGCTTCTTTAAGACTATCAATCTCTGCGTCTGTTACTTCACCATCATCTAAAATCTTCTTACACTTTTTGTAGAATTTTAGATAGTGGTATTTCTCTAACATTTTATAGATAACATTTTTAGGTAATCTATTTTTAATACCGTATGTTTTAATTTGTTCAGGTGACATATCTGTATCAAACGCTTTTCTTCTATCTGCGTCAACACCATCACCTATCTTAATGATATCATTGATACTATCTTCAATCTCTTCTAATTTTTCATTGATGAGTTCTTGTAGGTTTAATATATCATCAGGATTTAATTCTTTTAGTTCATCATAGTCTATGATATCTCGTTTTAGTTCACCTTTTACTACATCAATCTCTTGTACTTTTTTCTCAAAGTCTTTTAGATACAATGATTTATCAAAGGTAAAATCTTCTGGTCTTTTTACAAACTTATTATCTTCAATATCAAACACAGCATCCGCTTTCTTTTCTTGGTCGTTGTATGTTTGTATGTCTGTAATAAAATAATAGTTTATAGGGTGTTGTGTACCTGGTATATTCTTACCTTGAATACTATCAGGAGAAGCAGCTGACAAATACTTTTTAGATAGTCTAGTTCTTTCTTCTTCTCTCTTTTCTTTTGGTACATTAAACAATACATTAAAATCTAGGTCTGCGTCAGCTCTATATCTTTTTGTAAGAATAGAACCAATAAGACCAACCTTAACAACAGGATATTCTTTTTCAAACATCTCTATTTGTTTATCAATCAATGCCTTGACACTAGTTTTAATTTTAGGATTGTTAGTATCAGCGTCATCAAACACAGCCTTGGCATATGTTCTTCTAGGTATATCTATGATACTTTCCTTAAATGTTTTCTTTGGTGTTTTCATGTCAATGTTTTTGTAAATCTCTTTTGCTAACTTAACACCTGATTCGTGGTCTGACGGATAATGCCAACCAGCTGCAACTCTACCCATACCACATTGTTCGGCTGCTTTAATTATACCTGATTTATTTTCAGGATACATCTCAGCATAATACTCTGCAATCAATCTTGATTGTAAACTATGACCTGAAGGATATGCCGGCGATTTCATACTATCACTATTCAATGGCATGTGTTTAAATTCCATTTTCATGGCTTCTGCCAACTGATATGGTCTAGGTCTTTCAAATTTATTTTTATAGTGTCTTACAATACTAGAACCTATGTCTGCAATCTTATCAACATCTGATTCTTTAAAATCTAATTTGTTTTCTTTTAGATATTTTTTGATTGCAAAACCAACTTCTCTATCATGGTCTTCAACACTTTTTTCTATTTCAGCAGTTCTATTCTTAAAGATTTCTTGCATTTCTTTAAGTTCATCATAAGTAGCATTACTACCGTTAGATGTAGGTTTTGAAATAGACAATGCTTTATAGTCGCCGTTATAATTCTTAACAGGCTTCTCTTCTATCTTAGCATGTTTTAAACCATCTATGTCTATAAAGTCTTTAAATTTCATCTTCTTTTTAATCTTCTCTCTGTAGCCATCCACCTTTTTGCTGTGTATGACTTAATTTTATTAGTAAGCAATCTTCTAACTGCTTGAGAACATTTGTTCATAACTATAGTTGTAAGTTCTTTATCATCTTTACTGTTGTCAATGATAATCATATTACCCATACCAAATGTATTTTGAAACTTACCAATATTAGATTGTACTTGTTGCCAAGACTTTCTTGTAATATATTCTGGTACACTTCGTTCTCTTTTTGCGTTTCTCTCTAATGCAACATCTAAAGTAGTGTTTACAAATATCATATAACAATCGTAACCTAATTGGTCTAACAATGCCTTTTGTTGTTTAATCTTATCGTAATCTCTACCTGTACCATCAATAATTAAACCTAATCTACCTTTAATAGATAAATCCATTTGAGTTGATGTTACGGCCTTTGCTCTATCTCTAATAATATCTCTAGCCTCAGCCTCGTCTTCGGGCATTTTTAATGATAGACCATTCTTCTTTAATGACCTTTCAAACGCATTGTCTGAGTTAATAGGTTTTAGTCCTGTACCACCAAACGCTCTGTTTGTAACAAATGATTTACCGGAACCTGGACCACCTGCAAGGAAAAATGCCTTGAAGATATTAGGGTCATATAACCCCTCTTGTAAGTCTTGAAATCTTATGTCGTCAAATTTTTTCATTGTACTTTCTTTAGTTCATCTATTTCTGTTGTCATGACTTCTTCCTTGTTGGATGACTTCTTCTTTGATTCACTTGTGAGGCAGGAATCCCCATTTTTCTTGCCAATCCATACTTCGCCATTGTCTTGAGTAATGAGGCGTGTTTTCTTGCTCTCCTTTGTGCTGGGGAGACTTCTTCTAGGTCGTCTTCCTTATAGAGTTTCTTGGCGCCCTCTCTACCTTTCCCCTTTGGGGCCAATGACATATCTTCTAGTATTTGTCTAAATGTTTTCATTGTACTTTCTTTATTATCTCTTTTGTTATTGATTCTGGTGTTCCACCCTCTGCTTTAATATTTATTATCTCATCTTTGTAATAAGTTAATAAAGGTGCTGTTTCTCTGTGGTACACTTTAATTCTATTCTTTATAATCTCTGGTTTGTCATCTGCTCTACCTCTTGAAGTTAGTCTTTTGATGACCTCTTCCTCAGATACCACAAGATTAATAACATGGTCATATTCGATTCCCTTATCTTCCATTGCTTCTGCTTGTTCAGTATTTCTAGGGAAACCGTCAAACACATAACCTTTCATGGCGTCTGGTTGTTTCATTCTTTCTTTTACTGCGTCTATAACTATTGGTGTTGGTGCAAATTCTCCTTTAGACAATAGTTCTCTTACTTTTTTACCGTCTGGTGTATTCTTCTTTGATAATGCTCTCATCATATCACCTGTGTATATGTGGGCGATACCTAATTCTTTCTTTAGTAATTCTGAGTAAGTTGATTTACCAGAACCTGGTCCACCAATCATAATGATTTTAGGTCCATTGATTGCTTCAAAGAAGTATTGTTTAAATGACTTCATTAATTCCAACCTTTAGGCATAGTAAAGTTTTGCCTACTAAATTCTAATCTATCTACTAGTTTAATTGCACCTGCAACTTTATCAACTGCAACATAACCCTCTGGTGCTGTCACTCTATAACCTGTTGATGTTCTAATGAAGTTACCGATACTCTGTATCTGATTCATCTTTTGTAAAAGAGTTTGTTTTGCCACACCTAATGTAATGTGTGAGGCAATTGCAAAGTATAATGATTGTTTGTTTCTATCAATAAATTGTAGACCATCTGCCTTTGCTTTAATAAATTTTGCTTTACCGGCAGGTGTTTTTCTTTTATCAATCTCTGCCTGTAGTACACTTTCAAAGTAATCTCTAAATTGTTTTTGCATAACTGCAACTTTATCCATACTACTATTTGAATTTCTAATGAAATGGTTAAAGTATGTTTTAAGTCTGTAACCTATTGATAGGTCATCTGAAATATTTTTACTCATCAAGTTTAAAATTGGAGCTGCCTTTCTAAGAGAGCCTTCAGCCATTCTTATCTGTGCGTCAAATTTAGATAACTCTGATTTAGGAAATAGTACAGCAGTATCTTGGTAAGCTGCACTTGCTAAAAATACATTTCTGTTTGATGAACCTGTTACTGTACCAAAACTGGCAGATAAACTATCCATCTTTTTACCATTATATTGTGTATGAAATACAATACCCATTTTAGCATTAGCAATTCTTTTACCAATGCCACTATTTTGTGGTACTGCATATGTAATTGTATTAGGTGTAAAAGATAACATCTTCTCACCATCTATAGAGAGAACTTTCTTATCATTTGTAAACAACAAGTCACCTTGTAGAATACCTTTGATGTTTAATCTTTTTAAATTTGCTAGGCAGACTTCTAATTTCTGTGCAACCACACCACCGTGGTTCTTACGAATGTCTGCAACTGTATAATTAATTTTAGGAGATTTGTTGAATACTGATTTAGTACCCACAAAGAATTTACCATTTTCTGGATTGATACCACATATAATGGCAGGCGCACCGTCCCACTTAACAGTTATATTTGTTTTACTACCAGTAGTACCGGCCAGCATATTTCTAACTGATTTTAGGAAGTTTAGTGCGTTATCACCACCTACTGCACCTCTATTGATGATATCATCTTCTAGGTGTTCTAAGTGTGTGTTCTTGTCCTGTGTAAGGAACCCTTTAAAATTAAACATTTTTCTCTCTCATTTTTGTCCATTATACTATAAATTGAAGACTTTGGCAAGCCCCCTCACGCAAATTCATTAACAAATATAATACTATTTATAAGATTATTCTAGTTTAAGGTATGGTCCAGCGAAATTAGATTTAGAGGCAGAATATAAGAATATATCTGTCATTACATTGTTTCTCTGTTTTGGTGGTAGGTTTTTAATTCTATCTATCAACAAGATACCAAGATATTTTGAATACTTCCAAGGATTAGGTGCTCTATACCATCTGGCTATAAAACCTTTTTGAGTTGTATCAAGACCTTTTACTTGTAATTTTTTTGCTGTATTATAAAACTCTGCAAAGTAACCACTATTTGGTGAAGTAGCAAATCTGGCTGATACTTGACTTTCTGGTAGTGGTTTAATTTTGTTTTCTCTTAATATAAAGTTTAAAGGACCTAGTGATATTTTACCTTGGTTAGCAGTAGCGCCTTTTCCCTCGCCTTGCCAACCTGTCAATGATGTACCACCAAAAGACCTGAATTGTGTCTTGCCTTTACTATGTTCAAGGTACACATCCATACTATCAAACATATCTGTTTTATTATTTGCAACAATCTGATAACCTGTATATGTCACGGAAGATTTATTATCTGTCATATTATTTTCAGTTAATTTAGCTCTAGCACCTTCAATTTTTTTCAATGAAACACCAATTATATCTTTTGATTTAATATACTTTAACATTAAATTATTTAAACCTTGAATGGTTGTTGCTTGACTTATCTCTGTTCTAACAGCCATTTTACCTCTGTTAGTAAACATGTATATGTCAGCAGGTGACCACTTGTTTAAATTACCAAATGCCTTTTCTTTACGGTTAATATCTTTGAATTTATTTTCAATCATATCAACAGTAGATGAACCTCTATGAAATTCATAAGTGCCTTTATATTGTTCAAGGAGTTTATTTGCACCTAATATAGATGAGTAATGCCAATGATATGGTAAGTCTATTAAATCCTCAAACTTGGAAGATACATCACAATGTTTAAAAGCTTCTACAAAATCTTTTTTACTAGGTGATTTGTTTATATTCATTTGTTTTTTATAAACATAATATACTAGACCAGCATATAAACATTGTGCTGATTCATTTCTTTCAGTTTCTTGAGCACCACCACCCGAACCTGAACCACCACCGAAATCTGAGGATTTAAATAGGTCTGAAAGTTTTAATTCAGCACCATTACTGGCTTTGAATAATGGTTTACCACGATAATTGTTTTGTATGGTGGTTATTTTACCATCTTTAAACAATCCCTCAATCTCTTTAGTGAGATATTTTAAGGTGACCTCTGTGGTCGTTTTGTTTATGGTAAATATTTCTTTATTTGCAACCTTACTAACTAGAGCTGTCCATCTAGGTACAGTTGTACCTGTAAACTCTTTTAGTAAATCGTCAAATTTAATTTCTGCCATGTAATACTCCTTACACTATTTAGGAGCATTTGGCAACTAGCTGTAGGAACCAGCCATATAATTCCAGAGGAATCTAGGTATTCCTCCGCTTACTTGCCAGACTTTATGTTTGTTTTGAAAGTCTGCTAATACATTTGCGTCATCTTCAAAGAAGTATTTACCAACAACATTGTTTGTTGGGTGTTCTCTTACATGCCATAAAATCTTACGGCCTTCTTTTACCATATCTACTGTATAACTCAATTTTGTCCGTCCCAATATATTACCTGGCCTCTTATCGCCTCTGTGAAATCTTACCTTTTGTGTTTTAGTCTTTACCATATATTACAATTTAAAATCACTAAACTTATTATAAGCGTCCTCTTTTTCTTCTACTTGACCTGAGTCGACAATGTTTTGACTTGCTTGTTCTACATCATACAATCTCATTTTAGACCTGTCAACACCAATAATGAATGCTCTGTTTACGCTTGGGTCATTATATCTATTCTTCAACTGTTTTACTTTCATTTGACCTAATTGTTCTAGTTCTTCGTTTGACATTAAGGCAAACATGAAGTCAGCAGTTGCCGGAAGACCAAAAGATTCGGAAGTATCTTCAAGACCAATATCTGTACTCACAAAACCTGTTCTGGTAGTTTGTGTTGCACTAAAGATTGGTACATTTTGTTCTACAGCCAAACCTCTTAGTTCTTCAGCAATTGCTTTAATGTAAAAGTAGGACGAAATATTACCACCTTTAAATCTACTTGAAGCACAAATGTTCAAATAATCAATAAAGATGACATCAGGTCTAAAGGATTTCTTTAGAGCTAATTCATTAATCAACGACTTGAAATGTCCACTATGAGCAGACGCCGTTGGATATTCTTTGACAATAAGTTGACCTTGTGTTTTTTCTCTCAACTTTTTAATCTTACCATCATACAATTGTTTAGGCATATCATGTAGGTCTTCCATTGTAAC
>ENA-UZXC01008542-UZXC01008542.1-metagenome-genome-assembly--contig:-Day-2-25m-contig-8542_pt1 | contig 15823 bp, 17 predicted proteins | sample MGYA00260340_ERZ794900 | MGnify/ENA metagenome assembly ERZ794900 | reverse complement strand
GGGTCCCTTTTTCAGGATGTATCAGACGATATAAAAAGTCTTAATTTGGTTAGTATTTATTATCAAATGGGACACGTTGATAATGTAGAAGATTTTTATGAAATTATGGATGTATTTTTAATAACCTCAAAAGAAGAAGGTCTAGGTAGTGTTGTTTTGGATGCATTTACTTACCAAGTGAGTGTTGTTTCCACTAATGCCGGTGGTTTAAATGATCTTGTTAAAGATCGAGGATATTTATGTGATATTGGCGATGCTGAATGTTTGTCAGAAGGTTTAGATTTGGCATTAAATGCTTCAAGCCAGTCAACAAAATGGAAAGCTTCGGCTAAAACGTATTGTGACAACGAAATGGGGGTTGAATTGATGGCTGGCAAGTATATAGTGCTATATCAGGAGTTGATTAATGGATAAGGTCCCACTCAGTGTTATTGTTATTGCTGAAAATGAACAAGACAATATAAAAGATTGCCTAGAATCCATTCAGTGGGCTGATGAAATTATTATAGTTGATTCTGGCAGTACAGATAAAACAGAAGAAATATGCAGAAAATATACTGATAAGTTTTATGTTAAAGACTGGCCTGGGTTTGGCATTCAAAAGCAAAGGGCGTTAGCTTTAGCATCACATGGATGGGTCTTATCAATTGACGCAGATGAGCGTGTAACGTTAGACCTAAAAGATGAAATTATTGAAAAGATATTTCAAGATTCAAATACAGACGGTTACTTAATTCCACGCTTATCTAACTATTTGGGTAAAGATATACGTCATTCAGGCTGGTATCCCGATTACACTTTAAGGCTGGCCAGGAGACAAAAATCTTATTTTACCAGTGATATCGTTCATGAAAAGATGGTTGTTGATGGGAGTGTTAACATATTAAAAGCTCATTTTTCACACTATCCTTATAGGGATATTACTCATCATATGCAAAAACTCAATGATTATTCATCTATGTCAGCAGAAAAGATGTTTGCCAATGGAAGGTGTGTTGGCTGGCCAATGATATTCTTAAAAGCTTTATTTGGCTTTATTAGAGCTTATATATTTAAAAAGGGCTTTTTAGATGGTTGGCAAGGGTTGACTGTATCGATTTCAACTGGTATTTCTGTTTATATGAAGTATGTAAAATTAAAAGAAATGAACCTAAGATGATGACAAGGTTGCGCAATTATAAAAAGGAATGATTATGAAAAAAAATATTTGTATTGTTGGTCTTGGTTATGTCGGCTTGCCATTAGCAGTAGCCTTTGCAGAAAAATTTAAAGTAGTTGGTTTTGATATAAGTCAATCCCGCATCAGTGAGCTGGAGAAAGGCCACGATAGAACACTCGAAATTGATGATGATTTATTAAATTCAATAAAAAATAATATTACTTATACAGCAGATATTCAGGATGCAAAAGACTGTAATATTTATATTGTTACCGTGCCTACTCCAATTGATAAAACAAATCGCCCAGATTTAACACCGTTAATTGAATCATCGAAAACTGTTGGTAGTATTCTAAGTAAAAACAACATTGTTATTTATGAATCAACAGTATATCCAGGCGTAACTGAAGATATATGTGTGCCAAAGTTAGAGGAATCATCAGGTATGAAATTCAACAAGGATTTTTATTGTGGCTACTCTCCGGAAAGAATCAACCCTGGAGATAAAGAACATACAGTAACAAAAATTCTAAAAGTAACTTCAGGCTCAACTCCAGATATTGCTAAATTAATTGATGATTTGTATAAACAAGTTATTACAGCTGGAACATATTTGGCATCAAGTATTAAGGTCGCTGAGGCTTCTAAGGTTATCGAGAATACTCAACGTGATGTCAATATTGCGCTTATTAACGAGCTCGCTCTTATTTTTGACCAGATGGGAATTGATACCAATGAGGTAATAGAGGCGGCAGCTACTAAGTGGAATTTTATTAAGCTTACACCGGGCTTGGTGGGAGGGCATTGTATTGGTATCGATCCATATTATCTCACCTTTAAAGCTGAAGAGGTTGGTTACAAGCCAGATCTTATCCTTGCAGCTAGACAGATTAATAATGGCATGAGTAAGTATATTGCTGATCAAACTATTAAAGAAATGATCAAAGCTGGAAAGACTATCAAAGGATCAGAGGTACTTATGCTTGGTATTACCTTTAAAGAAGATTGCCCAGATATGCGAAATACTAAAGTTATTGATATTATTGAAGAACTTAAAGATTTTGGTGCTAATGTGAATGTGTATGACCCATGGGTTGATCATGTTGAAGAGAGTGCGTGGTATAAGCATGGAATTATTGATAATCCGATAGAATCAGATAAAAAATATGATGCTATTATTGTTGCAGTAGGCCATAAACAATTTAAGGCATACTCTGAGAGTGACTATGAGCAGCTATCTAATGGCAGTCAAATAGTAATAGATATCAAAAATATTGTTGATAAGCCTACATGGAGATTGTAAATTTATAGAGTTAATATTTCTTTATAAGCATATAAAGTTTTCTTTACAGTATTTTCCCAACTAATTGCTTGAGATTTTTTAAACCCATTTTCTGAAATTTTATTGCGTAATTCTAATTGGTTAGTTAGCGTTTGAATACCTATTGATATTTCTTGTGAGTCTGTTGGGTCATGAAGAATGACAGCCCCTTTATTGTCTAAATGTTCACTAAACCCACAGTAATTGACACTACTTACAATGACTGGTAGTTTGTGTGACATGGCTTCAAGTACAACCATGCCATAAGTATCACCCAATGTGGGGTGAATAAGAGTATCAGCCATCGGATAGAGTTCGCTCATATTCTCAACAACACCAATAAAGTGAGTATTGTTTTGAACTGTAGGAGAATTTATTTGAATATCTTTTGGATTGCCACTGCCTGCAACGACAATATGAGTATCTTTATTGTTTAGCATTTCTAATGCTTTGATAATAGCCGGCAAACCCTTTCTCTTAAATCCATGAGCTACAAATAAGAGAACAAATGCAAAGGTTGGAATTCTGTGTTTTTCCCTAAAATTTTTACGCAATTTAGCAATTGTTTTGTCATTCGTTGTTTGTATCTCAATACCAGGGTGGGCGATAGTAATGTGATCATTAAGCCTGGGGTAGCTCTCTAGAACATTACGAGATAAGTATTCAGAAACGCTAATAAAGTGCCGATCAGGCAAGATTTGCATTTGTTTATTTTCCAGCCATAGGTATGCCATTTTTCTAGGGCTTAACAAGGTGTTTACCCAGCGTAATATTTTTCTAATGCCTTTAGCTTGAGCCCACTTTGTTCTTACGCATGGCACATGTAAGGTGTAAATATTGGCATGTGTCGCCATGTCATGAGAATGCACAATATCAAACCTACCCTCTGTGGCACGTTTGGTTAGGTTTGAAAATAATAATTGGTTGATATATCTTGGTTTTTTAAGCCATTGCGGTATTTGATGAAAAGTAATGCTTTCTGATGATTCAGAATTGTGTTGTGAAAATACATGAACCTCATGAATTTTACTAAGTCTATTGGTTAACTCTACACAGTACCGTTCGGCACCACCACCAGAGCTACTAAAGTTACGGATTAGTACGGCAACTTTTAGTTGTTTTTCACTCATGGTTGTCTTCGTATTGACTAATAATTTTCATAATGAATAGATGAAAAAAAGTGCGATGTGTAATTGGCACTCTTGGCAAGGTTAATAGGTCGTCACCGCATTTTGCACGACCACGGTTAACTGTTGTCGCTGTTGCGTATCCTGCTTTTTTAACAATAGCAGTAATCTCATCGTTGTAGCTACCGTAAGGATAGCAAAAATGCTCAATAGAGCAATTAAATTGCCCTTCAAGGTCAAGCTTAGATTGCATGATTTCTTTAGTAGCTATTTTAATGTCGCACTCAGCAAGACGCACATGATTTTGAGTGTGTGATCCAATCTCCATGCCACTGTCAATCCACTGCTTAACTTCGTTTTCATCCATCAATGGGTTTTCTGGAATGCCTTTATCAAGATCCCAATGATTAATGCCACCAATATTTTGACTGATAATGTAACAGGTTGCACTAAATCCATTTTTCTTAAGAATTGGCAAAGCCTCAACAAGGTTGTTTTTAAAGCCATCGTCAAAAGTAATGCCCACAACCTTGCCTTTCTTCTTCCCAGTTAAGTACGGTTCTAGTTCGCCCATACTAAGTCCCTGATAACCTATTATTTTTAAAATCCACATCTGTAATTTGAATAATTTTGGCGGCACGTGCAAACTTCGCATCACAGTGCCTTTCGGCATGGCTGCAATGCTGTGATACATCAGAATAGGTATAGGTTTTTGTTGCATCGGTCGATTATATCAAATATATTCAACTCTACATTTATAATGAACCATTATGAAAATATTAATTGAGCTTCCAACTTGGCTAGGTGATTGTGTGATGGCAACACCGGCCATTGAAAATATCGTAAATTCTTATAATGATGTAGAAATTACCTTTATTGGTTCTTTTGTATCGATTGAAGCGATGAAAAACCATCCAAAAGCTGTAAAAACAGTCGTTTTAGATAAAAAATACGGTGTTTTATACAAAACTGCAAAGAATTTAGGTGAGTTTGATGCATTTTTCTCATTTAGAAGTTCGGTGCGTTCAAAATTTCTGAAATTTTCAATATCAGCTAAAAATAAGTATCAATTTGATAAAAATAAGTACCGAAATTGCCATCAAGTCAAAAAATACAATGATTTTGTTAATGATAGCTTAAATACTAATTTAAAGCCTGGAGTTTTAAAGCTATATAAAAATTCAAAATTCAAAACTCAAAATTCAAAATTACCTTTGCTAGGTATAAACCCAGGTGCTTCATATGGTAGTGCCAAGCGCTGGTATCCACAAGAATTTGCAAAAGTAGCTGAAGAATTATCAAGCCAGTATGATATTGTTATTTTTGGTGGCCCTGGTGAAAAAGATATTGCCATGGATATTGAACAATCACTCATTGAAAAAGGCGTTGATAATTATCAAAATCTAGCGGGCAACACTACCATTCCGGAGTTGATTAATCATATTTCCAAGCTTGATTTATTTATTACTGGTGACAGCGGCCCTATGCATGTAGCGGCAGCCTTTCAAGTGCCTACAGTGGCTATTTTTGGACCCACAAAAGATGATGAAACTTCACAATGGATGAATGAAAAAAGCATTATTGTAAAAAAGAATTTAGATTGCCAGCCTTGTATGAAGCGTACTTGCCCTTTGCAACATCATGATTGCATGAATCTCATCAAGGCGGTGGATGTTTTGAGTGCTGTTAAAACTTTTAATTAATCTTTAAAAGCCTGATCAATTAAGTGACAAATCGTATGTCCAATCACAATATGCATTTCTTGAATGCGTGGCGTATCTTCGGCCGGCACCACCAAGTTAACATCACACAAGGCATTCATCTCACCACCATCTCGGCCACTAAAACCAACAGTTTTGCACCCCATGTCTTTTGCAAGTCTTAATGCGCTAATAACATTGTCACTACTGCCGCCAGTACTAATACCAATCGCAACATCTCCTTCATTTGCTAGCGCCTCTACTTGGCGATCAAATACATGGTTATAGCCATAGTCATTGCCAATTGAAGTGAGTGCTGAGGTGTCAGTCGTTAGCGCAATGGCTGCTAAACCTTTGCGTTCAACTTTATAGCGCCCAACCATCTCTGCGGCGATGTGCTGTGCGTCAGCGGCACTGCCACCATTGCCAAAAATAAGTATTTTCCCACCACTATAAAGGCTGTCAATGCACAATTTTACTGCAGTCTCAAGCGGTTCAGCAATATATTCTAGCGTCGCTTGTGCTGTTTTTAAGTGCTCACTAAATTCAAGCTCAATAATTGATTTCATAACTAACCTTGTTGTTGTATTTTTTCAATGGTTTTGGTGGTGCTTTTGCCGTCAACAAATTGTACTAGCTTTAGCTCATCCGCAATATCTTGTCCTACTACGTCTTTACCTTCGTAATCTCCACCTTTGACTAATACGTGTGGCTCGATGGCTTTAATTAAATCATACGGCGTATCCTCATCAAACACCACGACATAATCTACCGCCTCAAGTGCTGCTAATATATAGGCTCTATCCATTTGCATGTTAATTGGGCGGCCTTCGCCCTTTAATGCTTTAACAGAGCGATCAGAATTTAGCCCCAGGATTAATATATCGCCATAACTTTTGGCGGTTTCTAAGTAGCGCACATGGCCTGCATGTAATATATCAAAACAACCATTGGTAAAAATAATCTTTTTACCTCTAGCTTTTAACTCTTCACTTAGTGTGGCAATCTCGTCTAAAGATTTAATATGCTCGTCACTGGTAGATTTATTTAGACTTGATTCGTACTCAATAATCTCGTTTAAAGTGGCTGTAGCAGAGCCGATCTTGCCTACAACAACACCGGCAGCAAGGTTGGAAAATTTGACTGCCTCGTCAATATCAACGTTGCAAGCTAGGGCAAAGCCCAGCGAGGCAAGCACGGTATCACCCGCACCTGTGACATCAAACACTTCTCTAGCTACGGTAGGATGGGTGCGAAGATCGTTATCATAAATTGCCACACCATCTTCACTAAGGGTGATTAGCGAAACGTCTAGATCACATTCATCTTTTAATTGGGTAATTGCCTGGGGTAGGCTTGAGTCATCAGCAATATTAATATTAGTTGCTTCGCTGGCTTCTTTTTTGTTTGGTGTGAGTAGGTAGGCGCCTTTATATTTTGAATAATCCAAGCCTTTTGGGTCGATTAATACTTTTTTGTCATTTTCATTAGCTAGCGTAATTAAGGCCTGTGTGAGTTCAAACGTTAATACACCTTTTCCATAGTCCGATAGTAAAACACCATCATAGTTATTAATAATGCTTTTAAAAGAAGCTAAAATCTGTTTTTGTGATTCACTGCTAATTTCGTCAGTGCTCTCTCTATCATAGCGTACCACTTGCTGTTGTGCGGCAATAATTCGGCTTTTCTTGCTGGTAATTCGGTCTTTTTGAGTAATTAAATATTGCGTGTTGACTTTAATATCAGCAAGTAATGCTTTAAGTTCATCTGAAATTTCACAACCACCAATAACACTAATCACATCAACTTGTGCACCCAATGCACAAAGGTTATTAATGACATTGCCAGCACCACCTAGTACTGCGCTCTCACTTTTAACATTGACAACCTGTACAGGCGCTTCAGGTGAAATTCGTTCGCACGACCCCCATAAATAGTGGTCAATCATTAGGTCGCCAATAACCAACAACTTTGGCGACTTTCCTTGCAGGTTAATCATGAAATATCCGTTCCATGTAAACGTTTAATATCAGCAATATAAGCTTTAATACCAGCCTCTAGCGAGACCACCGGCTCAAAACCTAAGCTGGTTTGTGAGGTGCTAATATCGGCCTGAGTATGCATTTGATAGCCGTCATAAGGATTTGCAATGTAGTTAGTGCCCAAATCTGTTCCAAGCTCAGTTTGCAGAATATCAGCAATATCTTGAAAGCTTCTAGGCGTGCTAGTGCCAACATTATAAGTGCCATTTTGTTTAGGATTGCAGGCCTTAATATTGGCTTGAACCACATCTTCAATATTGATAAAATCACGTAGAATTTGATCTGAACCTTCAAATAGAGTGGGCGCTTTGCCATCTAAAATTTGGTGCCCTAGTTGAATTACCATTGAGGAAGTTTTTGCCTTGTAGTATTCGCGTGGGCCGTAAACATTAAAGAATTTTAAGCCAACAATCGTCATATTTGGGTTTTCACGACTATAGCGATAAGCAATTTGATCCATCATATACTTACTAAATCCATAAGGATTTTCAGGATTTTCCGTGCCCACAGTTTGTGGCGATGGCAAGCTACCGTAAGTGGCCGCCGAGCTGGCATACACCATGACTGCATCGTCATCTTTGGCCTTGTTAAGTAGGTCGTAAAATGAATTAACATTGGTTTGCATGACAGTTTCTTGGTCGTATACACGTGTGTCAGAAATCGCTGCTTGATGAAACATGTAGTCAAATTTGTAATCATCTAGTAACGCTAAGTCAGCTTTATTGTTAATATTACCACACACAACATCACCGGTAAAACCAATGAGGTTCTTGTAATGTCCAAAGCTTTGTAAGTTGCCATTAGCAAAAGTAGCCTCACTTCTAAAACAATCAAATACAACTACTTGTGAATCAGGGTAGTTTTCTTGAAAATAAAAGGCTAGGTTGCTACCAATAAATCCAGCACCACCGGTGATTAAAATGGTTTTTTGGTTAAAATTAATATCGTTGTAAATCATTGTTATTATTTTGCTAAATAGGTATATCTGTATGTTAAACGAAAACCCGGTTAAAATTGAACATTCATCAAGGCCAGCCTTAGTATAATCAAATCCAAATTGACAGATTTAATATAAGTATGAAGTATCATAAAAATTTCTACCAAATAAAATCAAATACTGAGATTTTTGAGAGGATTAAGGCTGAGCGTGAGAGTATTGGTTATTACAATCTGCCTTATCAAGATACGACTGAAATTAAAAAATATGCCGAGAGTGTTATTAAAAAGCACATTGTTGTTTTGGGTATTGGCGGCTCTAGTTTAGGTGCACGCGCAATTTATGAATTTTTATTGCCTTCTAATAATTACCACAAAGACCTGCTTTTTTTGGAAACAGTCGATCCGCTTAAGATTAACCACTGTTTGAAAAAGGTTGATTTAAATGATGCGCAGTTTGTCGTTATTTCTAAATCAGGTAGCACTATTGAAACGATTAGTATTTTTAAGTATCTGAATGCATTAGTTGAAATTAATGCCAGTAATTGTACGATTATTTCAGAAGCTAAAAACGCTCTAACTAAGTTTGCCAACGATAACAACATAAAAACTTTTGATCTGGCTGAGAATATTGGTGGGCGCTTCTCTGTGTTCAGCGTGGTAGGCTTGGTGCCGCTAGCTATGGTTGGTGTGGATATTGACAACCTGTTAAGTGGTTGTAGACGTGTAGCGGATAGTTTTTTTGAGCAGGGCGCCTACTATAAGCCGATTATCAGAAAATCAAGATTTTTAGTTGAGAATAAAAGTCGGTTTAATATTAACGTTGTTTTTTCTTATTCATCACTATTAGAAAGTTTTAATAAGTGGTATGTGCAGCTTTGGGCAGAGAGCCTGGGCAAAATTAACATTAATGGTACCCGCCAAGCGCTTACACCAATTGGCCTGGTCGGCCCGGTTGATCAACATAGCTTCTTACAAATGATTATGGATGGCGTGCGTGATAAAACCGTGACTTTTATAAAAATTGATGATTTGAAGGATGGCAGTATTATCCCAAAAGATACAGTTAGCAAGTTTGACGGTCTAGCTTGTGGCTATGCAGAAGGCTACAGTTTTAACGAACTATTAAATATGCAAGCTGATGCGACGATTCAGTCAATCCAAGAGCAAGATGATATTCCTTGTGATGTAATTTCTATTCGCACAGTGGACGAATACAACATTGCCAAAATCATGTTTAGCTACCAACTGTTAGTTTCTTGTATTGGCGCATTTTTACAAATCAACACTTACGATCAACCGGGTGTTGAATATGGCAAAATTAATCTTGCTGAAAAATTTCAAAGATAAATTATGAATATTATTAATAAATGTCTTTTTCCAGTTGCAGGCTACGGCACTCGTTTTTTGCCTGCCACCAAAGCCATCCCTAAAGAGATGCTACCCATACTCACTAAGCCACTGATTCAATACGGTGTAGAAGAGGCAATGAGCGCTGGCATGACAACCATGGCTATGGTTACTAACAAGCACAAGCAGGCGATTAAAAATCACTTTGAGCCGCACGCTGATATTGAAGCCAGTATTGAAGGCACAGCTAAAGAATCCCTGCTTGATGAGGTTAATTATGCATCAGAGCAATGTGATTTTAGCTATATAGAACAACAGAAAATGCTTGGGCTTGGTCACGCTATCTATACCGGCAAGCCACTAATTGGTGACGAGCCATTTGCCGTTATTTTGCCGGATGATTTATGCACTAATGCCCCTCAAGGGGGTACTGAAAAGAGCGAGGGTGACTCAGTACTTAAGCAGATGACTAAGCTATACGAACAACATCCTGATTGTTGCATTGTTGCCATTGAAGAAGTGCCAATGACGCAGGTTGATAAATACGGTGTGATTGATGGTGAGTTGCTACAAGGTTCAACTAACGCTTATCGTGTGAATAGCATGGTTGAAAAGCCAGCTCCAGAAGATGCACCAACTAACCTGGCGATTATTGGGCGCTATGTTCTTACGCCAGAAATCTTCGACGTACTTGAAAATACCAGCCCCGATAAAAATGGCGAGATTCAAATTACCGACGCGTTAATGACACTTGCTAAAAAAGGTAAAGTGATAGCTTATAAATTTAAAGGAACGAGGTTCGATTGCGGCAGTGTTAAAGGCTTTGTTACGGCAACTAATGCTTTTGCTAGATCAGAGGGTCTGATTTAATTATTCTACTGTAATGGTATAGATTTCCTATAACACAGGTCTATTTTGTCTGTTGATTTGGTATAAACTTTTTTGATGTATCAATCTCCACACCAATTTCAAATCCACCATTCTCAACTGTATATCCTTTTGATTTATCGGACTTATCGTTCCATTTAATTGAATCCTCAACATAAGGTATTTTGAATTTAATAATTACCTCATGTATCCGTTTATCAAGACACCAATATTTTAATCATGGATTAGGTGTCAGATATGGAATATACAACACAAGAAATACTAATCTCTATAAGGAAAGGATACAAGAGGTTTGGTTTAGAAATATGGATGTATGGACAGAGTAATATCTTATAGCAGTACCTATATCAAAAAAGATACTTTTTTTTTGATAAACAAGAGTTAGTCAACTGCATCGTTCATATTAATATCGACTGATTCTCTAGTTGATCCAATCCTAACCTCATCATAGTAAACAACCTGTGTTGGTAATTTGACACCCCAATTAAATTCCCAAGGTTTGTTTGTGATACTTTTAACGATCATTCCTGACTCACCATGTTTATCAAGAAATTCAGTGTTCGGACTGTTTGCCCCCCACTCGTCCAACCAACGAGATACGTAAGAATTATATATTCCATACCTGAAGTTGATTTTTAATCTATTATTGGTGTTCCTGTCTGTAAGAACTTGTTTTGTAAGGATAGGTTGATCAATGTCACAATCCACATAGTCACCATTAATATAGATCTCAGAATACAGTTTATCGGACTCTCCATTAGTACTATAATCAGCCTTTATTAAGAAGTCTGTCCATTTTCCCAACATTTCGTCAAATTTAATCAATTTACACCTTTGATTTGAAGGTCCAAATTTAATCCGTATACCTTTTTTCTTGCCATTCAAATGAAATATAGGATTTCTATATCCCGTTATTTTTACCTGACCGAGTGTTGTGTTGGTTGGGTGCAATTCCTGAAAGTCTTCAGGTAAGTGCAAACTCCATGAATACCAAACTATTCCTTCTGGTTTTTCAGATGACACTGGTTCTACATATCTTTCAATTCTACGTCTATCATGTTCACAGTCATTCCAATCACCATCATCTCCACAATCACCATGTCTTATCTCAAATCTTTGAGATGTTTTGCCTTTTCTGACTACTTCATTGCTTGTTGTATAACCATACGGTTTAGAATGACTAACACCATGATCGATTGTTGTGTGTTTATTTGCACCAATAGAATAACCATTAAGTGAAATTATCAAGGTTGTGAGTGTTAATACTAATTTAATCATATTGTTGAATTATAATATCACTTGATGTAAATAAAAGGTTTCAAATTGATATTATAATTCAACAATATGAATCTAATAAATTAATACAAGATACTTTATCTAAAATTGGTAAATTTATCAATAGTGACAAACATTACATGGAATTATTCTATCCAAAGTATTTAACCCAACAAGGATCATCATCTCCGTTCTCTTTAGTTAATTCAATAACTTTTTCTTCATCAGTCATATCATCTGACTCCAAACCATATTCACCACTCCAGTTTAGGTCAAGGTAATGTAATACAAATTCAATGATTCCATTAATACAATCATATATTGATAGATCATGGTCATCTGATAATTCATATATATCATCTTCAATATATTTAGGTAAATCAATTGAAAAATCTACTTCTGATATATCAGGATCAAACCCTCTACCATTGTTAAACCCTTCTTTGTCATCATTCCATCTACACAGAACCACCATAATACAATCTAAGATAAATTGATCCTTGTCTTTATTGAATATATGACTAAATCGTTTAAGTTCCTTTAGTTGGTGTTTACTTAATCCGTATTCAATCATATGATGACTCCCATGAGTTTTTATTAATCCAAGTATGTGTATTTGGGTCTTTAATCATATTTCCGTGTGTTTCATATACTGGTTGGTTTAATCGTTGTCTCTTTAAATTATTAATCTCTTTGGATTCTATTTGGTATGACTTAAAACGTTTACTTTCATTTGATATGTATTGATTCATGAATCTTACGATTTCACCGGTCATACTCGTACAGTTGAGTTTACAAGTGGTCATAAAATCATCTTTGACTTGGTCGGTTACTCTGAAATTTAATAGTGTTGTGTTCATTAAAAGAACTCCTCTAGTGATATTGATGTTATTTTTGGTTGTTTTTTAAATGACTCTAGTGAATATAGTTGGTTACATATATTTATATTGGTATGGTGTTTATCAGGTTTTAGAAAGGTTAAAAAGAATTTGTATTTGTTCTTGGATTTGACATAACCAGTGGTTTTTAAGTCATGTTTAATTTCCTTTAAGAATCTCTTGTGGACAATGTGTTTTTTGGTTAATAAGTTGTTGATGTAGTTAATAAAGTAGTCTTTCATTTTGTCGTATTGTTGTTGGGTTTGTATTAGTTGTTTCATTGGTTTTCTTTAAGTACTATGAGTTAATAAAGAAGTATCTAAACTTCTCTATTGGTTAATATTAAATTGTCAGATTGGTTTAATTAAGAACGAGTCTGTACTCAAGAACTAAAATTAATCCAATCTACCTCATCACCAGTGTTTAATTTAGTGATGTAATCGTTCCATCCTACATTTACATTTCTATGGATATGAATGTGTCTGTGTCCATAATTCGTATCGAACCAAGAATGATTGATCATTGATTCGAATTTATACGGATCATTAGGAAATGGATTTTGTAGAGTTAGATGATAGTGGTATCGACCATTACTAGATTTTTCTAATACCGGCAATACCCTTAGTTTTTTATCGAATCGTTTAAATGAATTACCGAAACACTTCTTATTAAGAACATTCAAGAAATGTTTAAGATTTTGACTGCTAATGTCACTATTGATTGATTTGTAATCGACTCGTTGTTTAAGGGTTAATGAAACTCCAAAACAGTTGTTTATATCGAAATCTTTTACGTACTCTTTGATTGACTCTCTCAACACCATTTTTATAAATATTTATTAAATAACTTATATTTATTTATACAAATTTGGTGTTAAAAACCATTTTTTTTGCACTATTTAATTAACTGATATAATATGTCAAATTAATCCATTATTTAAGTAGGTAATTATGTCAAATATTAGAACCACACTGGTTAGCACAATACTAACAACGACTATTGGTTTGTCATTAAGTGTATCGGCAAATGATTTGGATAACTTAAAAAACTCAGTTGTTGATAAAGCAAAAACCTTTACCAATGAATTTGTTGCAACTTCTTTGGAGTCGTTAGTTGATCGAACTGAAGTAACCGTTGAAGGGTTTGAAGGTTCAAAACCAACTTTTAGTATTCTAACTACTCAACCTATTACAGAATCAGAAGATCTTAAAGATACGACTTTTTGGCAGGGTTCAATATTCTCTAATGATGGTAGAGAGACATTAAACCTAGGTTTGGGTTATCGTCGACTATCAGATGATGAGAAGTGGTTATACGGTGTTAATGCATTCTACGATCATGAATTCCCATATGATCACAGAAGAGCAAGTATTGGTGGTGAAGTAAGATCATCACTAGTTGAACTAAATGTTAATAAATACTACGGGTTAAGTAATGCATTGACTGGAGAGAATGGAGTTCAAGAAACTGCCCTTGGTGGTTTTGAGTTTGAATTAGGTACACAAATCCCATACATCCCTGGAACAAAATTCTTTGCTAAGCAATTCAAATGGGATGGTGAAGATGGTGGTTCAGGTCTTAAAGGTAAAACTTTCAGTGTAAATATTGGTAGAGAGATATTAACCAATACTAGTTTAGAAGCAGGTATTCATGATTATGACGGTACCAGGTCTAGTGAAAAGTTTGCTAAATTAACTTACCACTTCGGTAAACAGTCAAAACCAGCAAAACCATTCATTTCAACTGTTGCATTCGAAGATCTTAAAAGCATGAAAGACAATCGATTAGATAAAGTCAGAAGGGCAAATACCATTATTAAGCAAAACAAATTAACTCTCAGAATTATTGGTGAATAACAAATAGGTAAATTTTATGAATTTAATATACAAATACGTCGTTGTTTTAATGGTTAGTTTTTTTATTTCTACGCCTTCTTTTTCTGGAACAGCATGCAAATCTAAGGGAACTGATCAATGGTTTGGAAATGGAATTTCCGATCTACCTGTAGGAGATGCTTGCTGGGGAAAGTCATCCCAATATAAGATGACTCTGTATGAATTTAGAATGTGTAAATCTTTTCCAACTGAACCAACAACTAGCGCAACATTTGATTTGAGTAATTGTGAGTTGTTGCTTTCATCTAATTCTGGAGAGGAGTTGGATGTTAAGTTAGGTGAAGTTACTGGAAATTTTTCAATTCACACCCCTCCGACCGGTCAATACACACATGCTTATGCTAGAATTAGTAATATTATTAAAATCAAAGGCAGTGTTGATTTCGGTATTAGTTCAAATTTATCCAATAATGCAAATAGATATTGTGTATCCACGGCAGGAGCACAAGATACTAACAATAGATTGAGTGGAAATTGCTCCAGTTCTGATAATGTTGATCCACAGGAGACTTTGACAGAAAAAATCAAGTTTGGCAATCAAGAGTTAACTGTAACAGGCACTAGGGGAAAAGCATTCCTTTTAGATTCCAATCAATATTTGTCATCAGAGGTCTCTACTACGGAATCAGAGTATATGGTCCAGGTAAAAGAGTTGATAAATCCGGTGATTATTGATAATAATACTAAATATATAACACTTAAAAGTTCGGTAACCAAGGGTTTAACTGTAAAATTAAAAGATGCAAATACTGTTCATTTTGATATTGGTCCATTCGATATCGATGTGGAGGTTGAATAGTTTTTTACTAGGAAAGTCAAAAGAAGGCATAAGATGGACATATAAGAAAATGTAATATTCAGGAGTATTCTTTAATATTTTTCTTGCAACCAAAACTTCATATCTGTTAAGTCGTAGTCACTATTAACCAATCTTTTGTTTCTTAACTTTAGTTTCTTAATCGTACTCCAGATCAAACTTGGATAGTAATCTTTGCCGTGTGGAGTTTTGATATTTTTATCGTTTAAGTGTTTTGATATCTCTTTATTAGAAAAACCTTCTTGATGTAGATTTAAGATGATGTCGTGTTTCTTTTGGAAACTATCTGGCATCTCATTTATAGATAGTATTTCGGTAGTGAATTTCACTTGAAATGTGACTACGATATCTTTCCATGTGAATGGATGTGTTATAGGAACTTTATTCCACAGTTACTGATTTCGCCAAGTTTCTAGGTTGATCTACATCAGTTCC
>ENA-UZXC01002245-UZXC01002245.1-metagenome-genome-assembly--contig:-Day-2-25m-contig-2245_pt2 | contig 15888 bp, 16 predicted proteins | sample MGYA00260340_ERZ794900 | MGnify/ENA metagenome assembly ERZ794900 | reverse complement strand
CAACATAGTGCCCTCACAGGGGCAGACCTCCACGAACCAAAAGGCGCAGCGGCAGCAGCAGCAGGTCGCGCTTACGTAGCCGATGGTGCAGCTTCAGGTGCATGGACAGCACTACAAGATATTTACACTGGTGTGATCTCAAACGTATCCACAGCAGAAACCATCTACATCCCTGTTGCCAACGCAGGTACAGTCTCTAAGGTAGTAACCGTGCTAGAGAGCGCTATTACTACAGCAGATGCTACCCTTACAGCTAAGAACGCAGCAGGAACCTCTATGGGGACCATCACGGTCACGCAGAGCGGGTCCGCTGCAGGTGATGTAGACACACTGGCTCCTGTAGCTAATCACACAGTAGCAGCCAACGACGCAATCACTATTGAAACAGATGGGTCCTCCGCTTCGAGTGCACGTGTCTGGTTCACCTTCGTAGTAGATCGGACAAGCTAATGCAAATGACCCTCCTCCAGATCGTCCAAAGCATCCTTTCAGACTTGGATTCTGAGGACGTGAACAGCATAAGTGATACCGTAGAGGCAGAACAAATAGCCTCTGTGGTTCGCGATACGTATTACAACATCATAGCTGGACGTGAGTTCCCAGAGCATCAGCAACTACTAAAGTTGACCGCCCTGTCTGACTCCAGCTACCCGACACACTTAAGCCTCCCTGATACAGTACGACGTTTGGATACCTTCTGGTACAACGTCAGTACAGACGGTGGGACTGAGTTCAGGGAGTTAAAGTGGATTGAGCCTGAACAGTTCCTGAAGCTTACTACAGAAGGCGACGACGCAACTGCTATCTCAGATAAAAACTCTGGTAGCACCTATCTAGTAGCAAACAATAAGATGCCCACATATTGGACTTCGTTTGACAACTACTACATTGTGTTGGACTCTCACGATAGCACTGTTGATACAACGGTTCAAGCTTCAAAGTCCCGTGTCCTAGGTTTCATATACCCTACGTTCACAATCAGTGATTCCTTCACCCCTGACCTAGATATGAACTTCTTCCCGTACCTACTTGCAGAAGCCAAATCAACGTGCTTCTCTTTGTTCAAGTCTGGTGTGGACCCTAAGGTAGATCAATCGGCAAGACGCCTGAAGTCTTATCTTCAGAATGACCGATACCGCTACAAAACAGAGAACAAAAGGCCTGGATATGGTAGACGCTGAAATCAGCTATGAACTAAAGACCGCTAAGGTCTCGTGCCCAACCAAGAGTAAGTCAGTATTCACTGTTAGTACTGCCCCTGGTGGTTTTATCTTCTACGAGGTGAAGAACAGCGATGGGAGGGCTCCTGAGCAACTCTCTGGGCGATTCACTGGGCTAGATAAGGCTGTAGCTGCAGTAACTGACTACTTCGAGAAAATGCCTAAGACTAAAGCTGTGAAGCTACAAAACAACCGTAAACGACGTGAGGATCAAAAGAATGCCACAGCAGATCACACAAAGGGTAGTAAATAACTTTATCAAAGGGCTCGTCACGGAAGCGGGGGAGCTAAACTTCCCAGAGAATGCCTCTGTAGATGAATCTAATTGTGATCTACGCAGGGATGGTAGCCGACGTCGGAGACTAGGTGCAGCTATTGAAGATACAAATGCTGACACTAGTTGGACCATCAGTGACACCGAACGGGTAGTCCCAGGCGAATGGGAAAACGTTGGTGGCCAAGCTGGGTTAAAGTATATGGTAGTCCAAAAGGGCTCCACCTTGTATTTCTACAACAAAGCTGAGGCCCCTTACTCTCAACAGGAGGTCTCTAATACAGTAGACCTTACGACATATGAAAAAGACGGCAGTGCAGACTCTAGTGCTTCAGACTGTCAGTTTGCATCCATCAAGGGTGCACTTGTTGTAGCTTCTCCAGACATCGACACGATCTACATCGAGCGTGACAACGGTGCGGGGACTATAGCAGTATCAACCATTGAGTTCCGTGTACGTGACTTCGAATGGCAGGGCGACCGTACTACCTACTCGGATGGTGTAGCAACTGGTAGTGCCTCCACAGGACGTAAGTACGACACAGCGAACGCTGGTTGGGACGGAACTAAGGGTGGTGCAGCATTAACTACATACACTACCTCTGAAAGCGAGTACCCACCACTGACCCTACCTTGGTACAGCGGTAAGGACTCCAACAATGATTTTAATGTATCTGAGTGGCAGAAGATCTTCTCTGGTACTTCCCTTACAGGTAATGGCCACTTCATCTTAGACTTCTTCGCTAAGGACCGTGAGACGGCCTCTAGTGTGTCAGGCATTGGTACTGACCCAGAGGCCACACGTTTCTCTGTAGTAGAGTCCTTTGGTGACCGTGTGTTCTACGCGGGCCTAGCCTCAGCAGACAACGCAGGTACAATCCTATTCACACGTATTGTAGAAGACCTCACAGACATTGGTGAGTGCCTACAACAGAACGATCCTACCTCAGAAGACCTGAGTGACCTCCTATCGACAGATGGTGGTGTCATTAAGATCGCAGGGTGTGTAGGAATACGAAAGCTACACAACATAGGTGATTCAGTCTATGTGTTTGCAGACAATGGTGTGTGGGTTATTAAGGGTGTCGATGGGGTCTTTAAGGCCACTGAGTACTCAATCCAGAAGCTTACATCTGTAGGCATCCAATCGTCTAGCTCTTTCGTCTCCGCTGCAGGTGCACCCTTTTGGTGGTCACAGGCAGGGATACACACACTTGAGTTCGACAAGGTTACAGGACAAGCCAGTGAGCAGAACATAAGCTTACCCACAGTCCAGACCTTCTGGGACAACATCAGTACAAGCTCTAAGGACAACGTACGTACGATCTATGATGCTATCAACAAGAGGATATACTGGGCGTGGCCAGAGGATGGAGAAACCGTAGAAGCAAAGCTAAACGAGTTCCTTATTCTAGACCTCCCGCTTCGTGCTTTCTTCCCTTGGACTGTAGCAGATCAAACAAGCAGCACAGATTCAATAGTAGGACTAGCGTTCTACTCCGGTTATGGGGCAGACGACGTAACTCTAAACGTTCTTGACTCAAGCCTTGACACTGTGATTGATTCCAGCACAGATACTGTAGTAGTGACCCAACAGTCGGACTTCGCTACGGGTGACCCAGCCATTGTCCTGTTAGTACGTAATGGTGCTGACAACACGATGACCATTGGTGGCTTCACAGCAAGTACCTTCTACGATTGGACTGATGCTAACTACTCCTCATATGCAGAAACAGGGTATGACTTCTCTGGGGAAGTAATCCTAAAGAAGACCCTTCCATATGTAGTAACCTACCTACGTCAAACAGAGACAGGGTGGGACGGTACTGAGTTGGGTGGCTATGATCCAACTTATGAGTCCTCTTGTAAACTCTCAGGGTTCTGGGATTTTAAGACCACAGCGTCTTCTACAGCACAAGAGGTCTACAGACTTAAGTATAACACTACAGTCTCTGACACGAGTTCCTTCGATTATCCTCATACGGTTATCACCTCACGTATTAAGCTACGTGGTCGCGGTAGGTCCCTGAGGTTACGCTTTGAGAGCACCGAAGGTAAAGCTTTTGAGATTTTAGGTTTTGGAATGGTATGGGGTCGCAATGCACGCTTCTAAAGACTTTAACCTACCGATTAGCGCTGGCTATGAGGTACGTATAGAATACAACGAGGACTTCGTAATCCTACACCTCCCCTCGGTGAGTAAGTTCACTCCTGGGGTGTATAAGGATATGGTCTGTAGGTTATATAGTTTTTGGGAGTTTGCCCAAACAGTAGGGTATAAGGCAGTATTCGCTGCGGTTAGCCCAAGTGACAAAAAGATAAACCGACTCTTGGACAACTTAGGTTTCAAGTTCATAAACTATGGTGAAGGCGAAAAGGTCTACATCTATACAGGAGATAAGTGATGGCAGCAGTAGGAGCAGCAATTGGTTCTGTGTTTTCCGCAGTAGGTGGGGCAGGGACCGCACTCACATTAGGCGCTACTGTAGCTTCTGCAGTATCCGCTAATAAGGCATCTCAGGCCCAACGACGTGCAGTACAACTACAGCAGCGTCAACAGAAGTTGGCAGTACAACGGTCACGCCGAAAGGCTATCCGTGAGTCTCAACTCCTACGGGCCCAACAGCTTACAGCAGGGGTCTCAGCAGGGGCACAGAGCGGGTCTGGAGTAGCAGGGGGTAGTTCCTCTATCTTCTCCAACCTAGGCGCAGCATTTGGTTTTAGTACTGCAGGTAGTGGTATCAGCCAACAGATCTCAGAAGCTAACCAAAGTGCAGCTACGTATAACGCACAGGCAGGTACTTTCGGTGCAATCGCAGGTCTAGGCCAGAGTGGAATCTTTGGTGCCCGATCTGAGCAACCGAATCTTTCTACAGGAATTACTCCCTAATGACACAACATATACCACTTGACCAGGAACCTATGGACCAAACACCTTTGGATGGCTACTCCGATCAAGAGGTAGACCAAAGGCCCCAGAACAACGATGACATCTTAATGGCTACAGGCCAAGAGATGGACCTACCAATGGCCAAGTCAGAGTTCATTAAGTCTAACCAGATGGCTGTGCAGTCAATCATAGACGAAGCCTTCGGTTTGAATGCCCCAGTAGAGACCGTAGAGAATGCAATCTCAGGTCATGCAGCTAAGGCTAAAGACTTCCTAGACAACCCTGACTTCTACTACGAACAGGCCCTAACCTTGAATGATCCAGAGGTAGACCCTATGGACATCAAGTTTGCAGTAAATGACCGTGTAGGTCAAGAGCTACTAGAGGAGCTAGTTCAGCAAGAGAAGCAGTCTGGTGGTTGGGTAGACGCAGCGTTAGACTTTGGCGCTATGATCCTACGGGAATCCACAATAGGTATCCCTGAGTCTCTTACGAACCGTACAGAGCGCCGTGGTACAGAACTTCTGTGGCATAAGATCAATGATACACCTTCTGAGTTCAAGGCCTTCATGCAGGGTTGGATTGAGGACGCTCGTGAGGAAAGCTTGCGTAGTGACAACGTGTGGTCAATCTACCAGCTACAAGACGAATACTACAGCAATGGTGTAGACTTCGAGGAGGGCCTTAAGAAAGCCTTCGCCCTAGTTGACCTTACTGGTGTAGGACCCTTGGCTAAAGGTGCACTTAAGACTTCTGTAGCACTCGCTAAGACATCCACTCGTGGTGGACGTTCTGCAGTAATCGAAGGTATTGAGGCTTCAGCGGATAAAGCCGCTAAGATCACCTCAGACACTATAGACCCTGAGTTGGCTACTGATGCAGGTCACGGTACGCTTAACCCCCACAAGCAGCCTGTGAGCCCCTCTGAGGGGTGGTACGCACGCGCAGTACGTGAGAATGAGCTTCTTGGTCGTGTGAGTGACCTATACAAGTCAGGAGCCATGGGGAAGGTCGCAGACGAGGGGAAACTCCGTGAGGCAGCTATGAGGGCTGCAGATGACTTTAACGCCCGTGTGGGCGCTCCTGTGGCCCGTGTGGAGCTACGGACACTTGAGCTTGGTCGCTACCAAGTAGAGATGGCCTTCGGTAAGTCTGATGGGTCTGCCTACAAGTCCCTTAAGGACGGTAGTGCCCCTAAGGGTGCTCAGGTACTCGCTAAGAAACTCAACGGGGAAGTGTCCCCAGTTAACCCAGATGATGCCTCCAAAGGGTGGCTCGTTAAGGTACGTCAGAACCTAGCTACAAACCAGGCGATTGACGCTATTGACCCTTCCGAGTTAAATGCCCTAGAGAACGGACTCATCCGTAACACTGTAGGTAAACTCTTCGGTAACCAGCTTATGGGATCTGCTGCACTTCGGGGTGTAGAAGACCTTACAACTTCCGCCCAACTTGGGGAAGCTTTTAGTGCTGGTGTTAAACGTGAGTTCATGAAAGAAGTAAGGAAGATCGAGGGCCTCAAGTCTAAAGAGATGGGGGCCCTAAACTCTATCCTTGGTCGCCTACGGGATGACCCTGTAGAGGCAGCCAAACGTTCGTGGTACACACCACAAGAGTTTGAGGTTCTCTATAAGGCTGAAACTGGTGTAGCTCCTACCCAAAAGGTTAAGGATGCATACCAAGCTACAATAGACGTAAGTGATACTGCAGCGGCCCTTAAGGCTCTGAGCATCATGGATCGCTACGTAGAGATGGGCTACAAGACAATCGACTTGGGGGACATCAAGTCTCCCGCTAAGGCTTACCCAGAGCACAAACTTGCAGCGGATGACCTAGTGTACGATGCTGAGATTGGTGCAGTCTTCAGGTTCAACCAGTTGGACGAAGGCTATGGTACAGTCTTTAAGTTAGACAAACCGCAGTTTGATGGTGTAGAGTATGCAGTAAAACCCAAGGGCGTAGGGGAACTCTCCCCAGAAGACGTCATGGGATACAACGCAGGTGGCCCTAGGGCTAACCCTAATGCTAACTACTTCGTGACCATTGGTGGTAGACGCCTAAAGGCCCTACTGTCTTCATTCACAGAGGCAAGCGCTCGTTTGGCTAAAGACCAAATTGAGGAGATCCGCCAGAAGTATGTAGTAGGAAACCTAACGGATGAAGACGTAATGCGTCTCAACGACTGGAACCCAGAGCTTACAACTGTAGACGAACTAGCAGACTACATGAGGCTACATAAGTGGCGCTTCACGGATGATGCTGTAGTAGGCTACAAAGGTAGGGACTCGGACGTCCTAAGTGTTGATGTAGGGGCCGATGAGGCTTCCACAGGCATGAAGATGCACGAGTACCTTGAGAACGACATGCGTAGAAGCGATCAGGTCCTACCACAGTTTGGTGGCCAGAAGTCCTTCAACGTAGATCCCCTGACTGCTATCGGACAACAGTTTGGTAGTGCAACCCAGGAGTTCTCCTTTAAGCACTACACACAGCGTGCCATGGTTGGTTGGGTTAAAGAAGTCCAAAAGAAGAACCGTAGTTGGTTCCCTGATACACTTGCAAGTGATGACTACCGCAACCTCTTCATGGATGCTAAGATCACGGGTAATGATGCCTTTGCAATACGTATGCGTGAGATCCGTGCGATTGAAATGCGTAGGATGCACACTAAGAGTGAAGCCGCACGTACTATGGAAGCCTACAGTCAAAAGGCCTCTGAGTTTGTATTTCAGAAGACGGGTAAAACTACAAAGTTTGGTGACCCAGTAGAGGCACTTTCGAATAAGATGTTGACCCTAGGTTACCACAGTGCCTTCGGTTTCCTGAACGTATCTCAGGTTGTAGTACAAGGTTCCCACGCAATCACCATTGGGGCTATATCCCCTAGGGGTTGGAAGGGTGCCACTATGGCCCTAGCTACCCGCGCATTCTCTAGTGAATCCCCAGAGGTAATCCAAGAGATGTCCAAGCGCCTCTCTAAGACCCTAGGGATGAAGCCTGATGACATCACTGAGGCTATGGAGTACTTACGTACCTCTGGTCGTGATGTAGTAGACGGAGACACTATGGAGCTTGGTACTGGGGTTGGCTATGGTATCTCCTCTTTCGGGGGCGAGAGCTATAATCCTACGAAGCTACAAACGGCTTGGAGAAACACCAAGAAGGGCGCAAGTGCTGGACTCGACAAGGGACTAATGTTCTTCAACGCAGGTGAACGCCTCTCAAGACGTACAGGTATCTTCACAGCGATCCTTGAGTTCAAAGCTAAGAACCCAGGTATTCCACTTACGGATGAAACAGCTAGACGTTGGATCACACGTAGGGAGCAAGACCTAACGTTCCACATGACTACAAGCTCTAGGCCATTGGCTCAGAGTGGGATCATGAAGGTCCCTACTCAGTGGTTGTCTCACACGTTCCGCGCTATGGAATCTGTGTTTGTAGGACGTAACTTCACTAAGGCAGAGCGCCTACGGATGTTTGCAGTTCTTGGACCTATGTATGGCCTCTCAGGGTTTGGTATGCAGAATGCTGCTTCCCATATAGCTGAGAAGTTTGGTATAGCAGAAGACAGCGCAGGTTTCACTTCACTCAAGTGGGGAGCCATCGACGGTCTAACCGATTGGTTGCTACCAGACACTGACGGGAAACAAGCTACGGGTTTAGCCCCACGCCTTGCTCCTTTTGGTGCAGTAATGGAGACCTACCGTAAGATCCAAGAGGGTAAATTCGCTGAGGTAATCGGTGGACCTTCTGGGGAGATCAGTAAGAACTTTGCAGATGCTGTAGTAGGATCTATAGGTAACCTGGTCTACGGTCGTGACGTTATGCTCACTGAGGATATCATTAAGGTCCTCCGTCAGCCCTCTGGTGTAGACAACGTGTTCAAAGCATATGGTATCTTCCAGAATGGGATCTATCGCTCCAAGAATGGGGTAACGATCCCTGGGGAGATGAGTGCTACAGACGGTGTTATGACACTGTTGGGCCTTGGTACCCTAAAGCAGACTGAGTGGTACGACATGCGTACTAGCGTCTTCCGTAGTTCCAAGAGGTTCAACGATTTCCGTAAGGAGATGACTCGTGACACTGAGGTTGCCTTCGCTATGCTTGAGGACCCTAAGTCCCAAGAGCGTGCCCTAGAGATGATCGACGAGCTACACGTAAAGATTACTCTTTCAGGGTACTCCTTTGCGCAGCAGACTCAACTACGTAGGGCCATCAGTCGTAGGGCTGAGGATCAGTGGCTACAACTAAGCAAGACGCTCTTAGAGCAAGACAGACTAATGGACCAACAACGTATTGGTAAAACACTAGGAAGGTTTGAATAATGGCAGAAGCTTTTGCCCCAACAGCAGACTTTAGCGTTGCCTCTGAGCAACCAGTAGCAGGGGTAGAAAACCGTGCTGCAGAGGTCGCCATTCGTGGCGTCTCGGGTCTATTTGAGTCCCTCGCAAGAACCAAATCTGCTGGGGCAAGCCAGAGTTTGGACCCACTACGTCAGCAGTTCTTAGAGCAGTTGAACGTAATTGAGGCCCAGCGCTCACAAGGTCATGGCACTAAGGCAGACCTTAACATGCGCCGCCTCATGCAGAACTACACAATGGCTGGTGGTGACTTCGAGCAGGGCTTTGACACCGTGATTGAGTCCACCACTGGTCGTTCCTTCGAGTTCACTACAATCTCTGAGGACCAACGTCAGTTCGAGGCTGTAGTGGAAACAGAAGAATACCGCATGGCCTATATGGCTGAGGGGTACTCTAACCCTAACGCTACAGAACAAGAGCGTACTACCGCTGCCCTTACCGCAGTAGGTGAGTTGAACCATGCAGCCCAAGTGGTCTCTAGGGCCCAAGCGGGTGAGCAGGTTAACTGGGAGACTCAACTTAGTGGTAGCTACCAGTCTATAGTAAACTCCTTTAAGGGTGGCACACTAGCTTCCCTAATGCAGATCACTGAGGCAGGGGGAACCCTAGGCCCAACAGAGGTTGCTACTGCTAAACTGCAGTGGGACCAACTAAAGGTTGCAGCACTTAAGCGTCCAGATTATGTGTCGGATGCTCAGTGGCAGTCTATGGAATCTCAGTTTAACGCTATGGATGACATGTTTGAGTCAATGACCAAGATAGCCTCTAGCGAACTCGCTATTGAGAACCTTAAGTCTGTACTTAACAACTCCCTCATCCAAGGGGATGGTAGTGATCTTACAGTAGAAGAGACACTAGGGATTATCGCCTTTGATCGTGACCCTAACGCTTACCTAGAGGGCTCTGGTATTAACCAAGCGGACCTCCTAGTAAACCTTAAGGGCCGCTCAGAAGCTGGTATGGCTAATGAGGCTGAGGTACGCCTTAGTGATACCCTAACGCAAGCTACAGATCCAACTCTGGCTGGTGTAGTAGACAACCAGATAATCCAAGAGGTTCCTGAGGAGTTCTCTGGTTACGCTGACATGTCTAAGGGTGAACTAAGGGACAACCTCTTAGGTTCTGGTGCCCTAATGGGAATCCTCAGTGTCCAGTCGATCAACGCAGGTCGAGGCGCTAATGAGGATCTTCGTGACGCTATGATGTCCACAGGTTCAGCCCTACTACACACCCAAGAGTTCATCTCTTCGGGTCTCATGTCCTCCATCTTTGGTAGCCCTGAGGCTATAAGCCAGAAGCTTGATGCCCTCGCGGGTGTTGACGTAAGGGATGCACGTGAGGCACGAGTAATGTTACGCTCAGGTATTAACTCTCAGATCCGTATGCTTAAGGAAGCTGAAGGGTCCATCATGAGTAAACTACACCTGCAGTATTCTAAGGACTCTGGTGCATATTACATCCCAGCATCCGATGAGGACGCTATTCGTGTAGCAGACCATTGGTACGAAGGTGAGATGCGCCCTGAGGGATTCTTCATTGACCCTAAGCAGCCCGTAGGTGGACCCCAGAAGTGGACAGACCTCATGGACCGCCGTAAGGCCCTTAACGTAGCAGAACGTGCGTTTGAGGCCCTTAAGGTTGAAGAGCCTGAGGAAGCTGGTGGTATTGTAACTACAGAACTAACCCCTGACTACCAGAGTATGAGCCTAGATGCTCTAAACTCCGCACAGGAGAAACTAGGGTGGTCTGAGACAGATTCTACAGACAAACTTACAGACTTCCTAAAGAATGACGGCCAGGGTATCAACCCTAAGGAAACAGCATGGTGTGCAGCCTTCGTCAATAGCACCCTAGAGGAATCCGGTCTGAATGGTACAGGTGCACTTAATGCACGTTCGTTCCTCAACTGGGGTACAGAAGTATCTGACCCTCAGGAAGGTGACATAGTGGTCCTTAGCCGTGGCACAAGCGGTTGGGAAGGACACGTAGGCTTCTTCAAGGGATACGACGACAAGGGTAACATCCTGATCCTAGGTGGTAACCAAGGGGATGCAGTATCCATTAAGTCTTACGCTAAGGATCGCCTACTAGGCTTCCGTAGGGCCAATGGGGAGCAGCTACCAGTAGATAAAGCCCGAGAGGAAGCCACAGAGCTATCCTTGGCGCTATCTCCAGGGGGCCTAGAAGCTGGCCCTGATGTATCTAGTGGTGCTCCTACACAACCTAAGTCTCCTGACGTCAGTGACTCTGCAGTTATAGCAGACGCTAGTGGTATTGCTAAGGTTACTGCAGACGCAAGGGCCATGAGTAATAACGATGCTGTAGCTCAGATAGATGACAAGCTACGGGATAAGACCCCAAGTAAACCTAAACGGGCATCGCTTCAGGAGATTGTAGACAAACTACTAACTACCAAACAGCGTAACCAAATACGTGCCGCTGGGTTTGAACCTTCTGAGGTAGTATTCTTCGAGAACGAAGCCGCTGCAGAGAAGGCCCTAGCTGATGGTGAAGTAGCACCAAACACACTTTGGGTAGATTCTCAGGGTAATGTCTTCTTATTGGAGTAACCTATGCCAAGTACTAGAGTTGAAGACCTACTCAGGCGAGGACGCAAGAGTGTACGTATAGTTGATCCTCAGGAATTGCAGGACAAACTAGAGGCACTACAGGCGGAGCTAAATAGGCTATCAATAGAAAAGACCTCAGGGGTTGGACCTTCAGTCCCTGGGGTAAACGGTAAGGATGGCGCTACAGGTCTACGAGGACCCGCAGGTGCCACTGGTCGTGACGGCTCAGGTTTCTCTTGGATGGGACACTGGATTGAGAACCACACGTACAGTCCCCATGATGTAGTTAACTACTTAGGTAGCACATATGTAGCCCTGAGTAGCTCTAAAGGGGACTACCCCAACAGAGTAAACAATAGCTGGGACTTAATGGCCTCTGCGGGCGCTGGTGGTGCCCGTGGCCCAGCCGGAGCAGACGTTTCCGTCAGTAACCATTTTGGGTTTGTTGATTACAACGACACAAGTTCTTCTGCTACACCTGTTAGTCTCTCGTCTGAGGTTTGGACAAGCCTACCTAATGACGGGCTAGGCACTTTTACTAACCTAAAGTTCCCTACTGGCGTAACTAATATGCTTGATGCCAGCACAGGTGCTATCTTGGTTGACGAGCTGCCTATCAGGTCTTCCATATTTATCCGTATGGACTACACGGTAACGCCAAGCTCCAACAACTCCAGCCTTAAATTTAGGTACACGTTGGGTTCTGGTGCAGGTGCTTATACTCTGGAAAAGAGCATAGGCAGGCTAGATGAAGGCTCTGGCATACCTTACCGTCAGTCTCTCACCACAGACTATATCTACGTGGGTGACGACAACACCCGACTCGGACCTATCCAACCTCAAATTAAACTCTCAGGTGGTGGCACGGTTATCAACTCAGGTATGGCGATAGAGATAAGGAAAGAATAGATGACCTTTAAGGTTTACAAAGATCAAGACGCTAACGCGGTCTTCATTGAGAACGCTAACGGGGTACAGTTCCTAAACGCTTTGCAGGCGACTATGGACGATCCCTCAGACGTTGTTGTAAATGTCCAAGACTTGTCTAAAAATGTTGAAATCTTCTCTGGCATCCCTTTCGCAGACTTCGTAGATCAAAGCGGTACGCCTTACGGGGCAACTGCGTTAGAGGTATGTAACGCCTTAAACGCTGAGTTTTCTTCTGCTGGGGGGGCCGACGGTGTGGCACCTACAATCACGTCCGCAACCACAGTCAATATGACTCAAGGTGACACCCTTAACTACGAACTAGTGGCGACTAATGGTGTTGGTTATGAGTGGTCCAACCTACCGTCTGGTGTTGTTAATGTAGAGGGGAATGTTAGGAAGCTGATTGGAGGCTCTACCCTTACGGCAGGGACGTACAACATCACAGCCAAGGCAATCAACTACTTTGGGGAAGACTCTGAGACGATTGCACTGACCGTAGCGGCACCAGCATTCTCCAACACGAAGTCTATACGCTTTGACAATCTCGACTATCTGTCCGCAGACTCTGACGATGTTCAGGGTGTATTCGAGAGGTCTGGTAACGGTTCCGGTGCGTCGGACGCTTGGAGTGTCGCGTTCTGGATTAAGCCTAGTTCACATACGAACAACCAGCAAACTGTGTTCTACTACGGCGGCAACGATCTGAACAACGAAGGTTATATCTGGGCAAGATACCTTGGCTCTAGTTCTTTCCGCAGTATTCAGTTCACATACGGGACGAACAACAACCGTCTTAGGCTCCTGACACCTCAAAACACCTTCAGCGTGAACCAGTGGCACCACGTCTTGATTACTTACGATGGTGGCACAACAGGTAGCGCTAGTGGCTCAGTGTCAAGCTACTATAGTCGGTTTAAAATCTTCGTTGATGGGGTTCAGCAGACTACTAGCAATAACCACAACAACTTCGGCTTCAGTGGGGACATCAATAGCGAGCTATTCTCTATCGCCAAGAAAGGTCCAACAACAGGCTATATGCGTGGTGGCCCTAAGTTGGATGAATTAGCTCTCTGGCCCTCTGACCAGTCGGGTAACATCTCTGACATCTACAACTCAGGTTCTACTCACGATCTTGACCAACTAGATACACCCCCCAACCACTGGTGGCGTATGGGAGATGGTGACACTTACCCCAATATTCAAGACAATGTAGGAACTGCAACTTTTGTTATGTACAACATGACTGCTGCGGACATTGTAACTGATGCACCCTGATTTGGGCAAGGGGCGGGTAGCAGTAAGTATGCCCCACAGTACGTGCGTAACGATAACTCTTACCCACCGGAGAAGTAGGGATGGAAACTAAAGACTTAGTAGTAATAGTAGAAGACAAGCTAGAGAAGCTAAATCAACGAGTGACTAAGGTTGAAGCTGCTCAGTTACATATTGAGAAAGAGGTACTTAGTATCTCGTTAGACCTCAAGTACCTTAGACAAAGCCAAGACTCCCTTAACTCGAACCTAACCAAGTTCTTATGGATCGTTGGTGGTGGGTTTATAGCTGCCCTAGTTAGCTTCGTGATAAAAGGGGGGTTGGTGTTATGATTAGCCCCTCTCGCCCCTTGATGTTTGGGATAGGGTTTGTGTCCGTTTTCATAATGATTAACGTGGGTCACACCCTATATTATAGTAATTTTTCTGTAGGAGGCCCATCACAAGTATGTCAGCAACAATAGTACTAGATTTGCTTACCATAATCTTTGCATGTTATGTCTTAGTAAGTTCACTTAAGAACAGAGATTTCTTCCCGTCTTGGGTTGCTGGGGTATACCTAGTGGCTCAGTCTGGGTGGACGGTAGCCTTCCTGCAAGGTAACTTCTGGGGGGCTGTATTGAACAACTACATTTGGTTCATATTCAACACATCCGTCTTTGGCTACCTTATATGGAAAGAGTGGAAAAAATGAAGTCTTCACGTAGACAGCTTCTAAGGGGCCTAGGAGCCCTTGTAGTGGTAGGACTGGTAGTAGGGGCCCAAAATTGGGTTACCCCCACTCAGGAGGCCGCTCAGGGCGTCTCAGACGTATCCCTAATCAGACAGTGGGAGGGCCTCCGTTTGGAAGCCTACCAAGACCCAGGTGGAGTATGGACTATTGGCTATGGCCACACGTTCACCGCTAGGGCTGGCATGAGGATTACTGAAGCTGAGGCTGAGGAGCTTCTGTGGGGAGACATACAGTGGGTGGAGACTGCTATAAACAGGAATGTTGTAGTACCCCTCACGCAGAACCAATATGATGCATTGGCTTCCTGGGTATTTAACCTTGGGGAGCCAAACTTAAAGAAGTCTACACTACTGAGGAAGCTCAACAACGCTGACTACAAAGGTGCAGCCCAAGAGTTCCTTAGATGGAACAAAATGAATGGTGAAACTCTGGACGGCTTAACTCGTCGCAGAGAATCCGAATACACCTTATGGAATAAATAACCCTAGGAGAAAATAATGGAGAATATTCCAGTAGAACTACTCACAATGCTTTTCTCTACCGTACTCGGTGGAGTGATGTCCATCTGGGGCCAAAGCATTAAGGCCCGTCAGGCACAGAACGAGATGCTACTCGAACGAGCAAACTTCCGTGCTGGTGCTGTAGACCAGGCCCGAGAGGCAGGACTAAAGAACCTACACTTCGCGTGGACACGTCGTAGTATCGCACTTATGTCGGTCTTCTCGATTATTGTACTCCCTAAGATCATCGCCGTATGGGCCCCAGAGATTGCAGTTGTAGTAGGCTACACAGAGGTCGAAGGTGGCCTAGGTGGATGGCTCTTTGGTAACCAAGATGTAACCGTATGGCGTGAGGCCCGTGGGTTTGTAATCACTCCGCTTGACACTCATATGGTTAGTGCAATCGTTGGTTTGTACTTTGGTGCAGGATTCACGAAGTAATGCCTAGTAAAACCCGTGACTACAAAAAAGAGTACGAGAACTACCACTCAAAGCCCAAGCAGAAGAAGCGCAGAGCTTCACGTAACGCTGCTAGGGCCACGATGGTAGCCGCAGGGAAAGCTAGTAAGGGTGACGGCAAGGACGTAGCCCACAAGAATGGCAACCCTAAAGATAACCGCAAGTCAAACCTTAGCGTACAGTCGAAGTCTAAGAACCGTAGTTACGCTAGGACTAAGACTGCCCGTAAGAAGAACAAGAGGAGCTAAGGGATGTACTTGACCCTAAGGTTAGGAATCCGCGCTACCCCAGAGGGCGACCTAGAATGGTTAGCCCTTCGGGGGTACGAAGGTACTGCCAACGATATGATTTATGCCTACCTGACTGACATCGGGTACACCACTGGTGCGATCAACGATAAGATCAGGGCCTATGTAGTAAACAACAGAATCCTCCACGGTATCGAAGGTCTGGAACCCGTACTTGTGGCAGACACTGGCTCTGGGAACTACTACATTACACTCTTTAACACTGCTACGGTCAATACTTTGGAGCCTGTACTCCTCTTTGACTTAGTAAACGACAACATAGGGATTGATACACACAATGTCTGATCTAAGCACTACAACTTTCAGTGAACTCCTCGAGTCTGACGAGACTTGGGGCTTAGGCACCATGAAAAACTCTGTTGGTGT
>ENA-UZXC01001005-UZXC01001005.1-metagenome-genome-assembly--contig:-Day-2-25m-contig-1005_pt1 | contig 16090 bp, 21 predicted proteins | sample MGYA00260340_ERZ794900 | MGnify/ENA metagenome assembly ERZ794900 | reverse complement strand
AAGGTAGCAAGTCAAAGAGCCAAGGATCCAGAAAAGAAAAAAGACCTTGCTTCAGCACATAGAGCTTATCAACAATATATAAATCAAAACAAAAAAAGTAAGGACTAAAATGGAACTAATATTAACTTTAGCAGTAAAATTCTGGATGTGGACAATTTTAATTGCTTTAATAATTATAGGTTTTGTTATCAATTTATTTGATAAGAAACAACCTAAATTATATACATTTGCATTTTCAACTTATCCGCTTATGCAACCTCAAAAAATTGCCACAAAAGGCAAGGGGTTTTTTACAATGATTAAAATGTGGTTAACTGGTGTTAGACACTGGGAAATTAAAGAAGACTTTGAATATGTATTAAACGGAAATGTATATGTTATACCGGCAGGTTTTAAATTTGATGGTGCAAGTATACCAAAATTCTTGCATCCGTTTTTATCACCAGTTGGTGTATTATTGATAGGTGGTCTTGTACACGATTATGCTTACAAGTATGCCACACTATTAAGACAGAATAAGAGAGATACCTTAGGCGTCATATCTCAAAAAAGAGCAGACGAAATCTTTAGAGATATTAATATAGGCGTAAATGGTTTCTACCTTATGAACTACTTAGCATACTGGTCATTAAGACTAGGTGGCTTTCTTGCGTGGAATAAACACAGAAAAGTCAACGCTAAGATTAAGTAAAAAAAAAGGAGGTTCAAGTATGAACTGGATAATGTCAAGAGTAAAAGAGATGTCAAGTTGGTCAGGCGCAGGTTTGATCGGTCTTGGTGCAATGATTATATTGGGAGGTCCGTTTGTTAACATGTTAGCATGGGCAGCCGTTGTTTGGGGAATCATTTCCATAGTAAAAAAGGACTGACCTGATGGGAATTAGATTATTTTTTATAGGACTTATAGTCACCGCCTTAGCCGGCGGTGGCTTCTATGTTATGAAGTTGCAAAAAGATAATGCAATATTAAAGGCAAATGCTATTAAATTAGAGAGTGCCATTTCAGAGCAACAATCTTTAATAGAAAATCAAAAAAAAGATTTCCAAGAAATACTAGACGCTAACAATAAGATGAATGAGTTAGTGAATGTTCTTAAAAAAGACCTAGAAGATTTAGATAAAAGGTTTAATAAAAAGAACAGAGATGTTGGTAAATTAGCCATACAAAGAACAAAATCAATTGAACGAATAACAAACGGTGCTTCAGCACTGGCGACAAGATGTATTGAAATTGCTAGTGGGTCACCATTAACGGAGGCAGAATTAAATGCTACGAAGAAGTCTGAGATCAATTCAGAGTGCCCTTCTATTGCTAATCCTAAGTATATTCCTTACTAATTGTAGTGGAGTAAAACAATTAGAGATATTTAAGCAAGAAGTACCTAGAGAAAAACTCAATCTGAACACCCCAACTCCATTAGAATTAGAAAATCTACGATGGATTATTATAACTAGTAATAACGCTGAAGAAGTGTTTAAAAAACTAGAAGAACAAGGTATTGATCCTGTTCTATGGGGATTGACAGATAAAGATTTTGAATTATTAGCGAAGAACTTTGCCAGAATAAGAAATCAATTAAAGATAACAAATGATTTATTAGATAAATATAAAGAATATTACGAACCTGAGGTAAATAATGACAAAGAATAGAATAGATATATCAGATCAAACAGCTGTATCAATGCCAATGAAAAATTTGCTGGCCATAATCGCTGCCGTAAGTGTTGGCGTGTGGGCATACTTTGGAGTGTTAGAGCGTATCACAATGTTAGAGACCAAAGCTCAACTATCTGAAAAAGACTTAAATCAAGTGACTGAAACTTTAACTGCTGATATAGATAAGAACAATGAATTTAGAATTAAATGGCCAAGAGGCGAATTAGGTTCACCACCTGCTGACTCGGAACAATTTATGTTGATTGAGCATATCGCTGGTCAATTGGAAACCATTCAATCACAAATGGAAAATATGATGAACAATGGTGTTAATATTAAAAGGTTACAAGAAGACGTAAAAATTTTACGAGAAGATGTAGAAAAATTAAAGGATAGTAATAGAAGTATTATCTATCAAAACGGAAACGGTAAGAAAGAACAATAATGAGAAAATTACTAACAATATTTTTTATGTTATTATGTTTACCAGTTTTAGCAGCTAAGCTTTATACTGGTGGAGAGAAATACGAAAAAGATAATGTAGTAGCTTTAACTCTTACTCTAAATGGTAAGTTAATTGAGTGGGTATACAAAGAAAATATTAGTCAATGCTTAAAATCTAAAAGAATAGCAAGTAGAGAAGTAGGTGGCGAAAGAGTTATATTCGCTTGTAAATCTGTTAAAGCATTATTACAAGAAGATAAACAAGCAAAATACGGAATAAGGTTACTTAAAATATTAAACTAATGCAAGGTAGAAATTTATTACTAGGGTTGTTAACATTCATAATAATATTAGGTGGTTTAAGTTTAGCATATGCCGATTGTACAGGTTGTGGTGATGATGGTCACCAAGTTTGTCCTATTGAAAAGAAACATACACACAAAACATTTATGAAAGAAGAACATAAAGAGTCTTCATCTACACCAGAGGATGGTGTTGTATTTGCAGTATGTATTTTTGAAATAGATGAAAACGGTCAGAGAAAATTAGTTGACCATGTTGCAAGTGAAAACTTAATGGACTGCTTGAAAAATAAAAGAGAAGCAGAGAGAAAGTATAAAGAATCTAAAGATAAAGAAGGCGTTTATAATATGACATGTGATAAAGTAAATGCTAAAGTAAGAGTATTAGAAAATGGTGAGTGGGAAATACTAGAGATTACAGGTAGACACGAGCAAGCATACGAGAGAAAAAAGGTTTACGAATAAGAAAGATATATGGACTCTGAAGCAGTATTGATGATAAGTAGATTATGGCCAATATTCGTGGCATTCATATTACTTATAGTTACATTAGCTCAAGCACATTACAGAATAAAGGTACTTGAAGAAAAAATTAAAGTTGCCTTTGAACTTATCAACAAACTAACAGATAAAAAATAATTAAGCTGCTCTAAAAGGCAGATTTAATTCCCTTAATCGTTTTAAGATGTATAATTTTTTGAGTGTTCTTCTTCTTCGTCTGGCTTTTTGAAGCCTTATCTGATACCATTGTAAGTTAAGTAAATAAAGTTTAAGTCTTTTATCATATCGTATTTGCTTGGTCAATTTTTTCCGTAGTTTTTTCTTTTGTAATTGAGTCATTGCTCTCCCTAACTGTATAAATTGATACTTTATTTGATTTACCTTTCACTTGAACATCATCTAATTTTTGAAAGTTGTATTTGTGAGATATGTTTTGGTAAGTATCTTCGCCGACCACAAGGGTTGCGTCATAATTTTTTGATATGCCTTCTAATCTACTTGCTAGATTTACAGCGTCACCTAATACAGAATAATCAAACCTTTGTTCACTACCCATATTTCCGACCACGGCTTCTCCCGAGTTGATACCTATTCCAATATTTAGTTTATTATCATCTCCGAAAGCATTACTATCATTTAATTCTTTTAATTTATCTATCATTTCTAACGCAGAATCTATTGCCATTTCTTTATGATTTGGTGCGTCAATAGGTGCATTCCAAAATGCCATGATACAATCTCCCATATACTTATCAATAGTACCACCATTTTTCATTATGATGTTAGTCATTGGTGTTAGAAACTTGTTTATAACTACCGTAAGACCTTGAGGATTAGTTTTATATTTTTCAGAGATAGGTGTAAATCCTCTAATATCAGAAAATAAAAATGTTAATGTTCTAGTTTCACCACCTAATTTTAACAATGAAGGATTGTTTTGTAATTGTTTGACCATATCTGGAGAGAGATAATGTTCAAATTGTTTTTTGATTTGTAATCTTAATTTATTTTCTCTAGCATAATTTAAATATGTTAAGTGTGCCCATACAATAGAACATATTACAAGAGGACTAAACCAATCATATAGATATGAATATTGCCAAAACATAAACCCAGCTGAAGCAAATAAATCTGTTAGAAAAATTGCATACCAAATAACAGACCATTTAACACCAACTCTTGGTATTAAGATAATAAAAAATAAGACACCTAAAAGTATGTGTGCTAATTCAGCATATGGTAACCAATCAGGTCTATCAATAAATTTTTTAGACAGTAAGTTTTCTGTACTGATTGCCATAATCTCATGTGTATTTTTTAAACCACCAGGAGTGAGAACATAAGTAGAACCTTTGAAAGTTGTACCAATAAAAACTATTTTATTTTTCATGGCTGACCAATCTTTATCAGCGTAATCTATTCTAGGAATATTGTGTCTAAAATCTACCCATATATCACCATCTTTTTTACTATTAAATTTTATTACTTTTAATATGACTTCTGGTATAGAACCATCTAATGGCAATTTTCTTATAGTACCATCAATATCAATGGGAACTGTTACATTACCTATTGCTAATGCTTTTCTTTCTATACTTGTTAGATTTTTTACTTCATTTGTTTCAGTTAATATTACAGGATATTTTGATATCATTTTCAAGAACATATCATCACCACCTAATCTATCTTTGTGTGGAAATACCACTTGGAGAACGACCAGAGCGGCTCCATTCTTGTACGCATTGATAATAGTACGACCAAGTACATCTCTTTTCCAAGGCCATTGTCCTTGTTTCTTTAGAGCTGCGTCAGATATATCTAGTAAAACTAAACTTTTTGATAAGTAATTTGTGCCAAATTTTTGGTATGAATCAAATACATTTAATTTAGTTGACTGTAACAATATGGGATTTGTTATGTAAATAGTCAATAATAAACCAAAGACCACAAGTACAGACCATATTTTATTAAAATTTTTAATCATTTCAATCCTTACTGACTATTTATTATAAATAATAGTATAGTAAAAGAGGAAGTATATGAAATTAATAATCACAATAATAGCCACATTATTCCTCCATACTAGTCTATTTGCAAGTGAATTAAACTTTAAGTTTGGAAGTCCATCATTTTCCGGTGTAGGTAAGTCATCACACTATCTTACGATAGAAAATATAGAAAAGACTAGAAAGGATGCGATTGAGGCTCAAAAGAAAGCAGACGCAAAAGCTTTAAAAGCCGAAACAGACGCATTGCCTATCAATAAATTTAAGGCAAATATAGAAGCAAGATTTTACACAGCACTTGCTAAACAAATTACAGACAATGTATTTGGTACAGATGGTCTACAACAAGACTCTGGTACATTTACATCACCAATAGGTGGCGAAGTTGTTGCATGGACAACACCATCAGGTACAGGTAATGTAGTAGTTACAGTTACAGAATCAGATGGTACAGTAACAACATTTACAATGCCTAAAGAGGATAATTCGTAATATGTTTAAGACAATTGGTATATTACTACTAACACTTTTGTTAGTTAGTTGTGCTGGTAAACCTGATTTAGATTTTGATGTAAGAAAACAATCTATTCAGTATAAAGATTTAACAGAAATTAACTCTCCAAAAGGTGAGCCAGTTATAATTGCAGTATATGATTTTGCAGATATGACAGGTCAAAAGAAACCAAGTGATAATGTTGCTTCAATGTCAACAGCAGTTACACAAGGTTCTTATCAATTATTAATTAAGGCTTTACAAGACGCAGGTAATGGTAAGTGGTTTAGAGTAGTAGAAAGAAATAGTTTACCAAGTCTATTACAAGAAAGAAAATTAATAAGGTCTACAAGACAACAAGTAAATGGTGAGGGTGCAGAACCTTTACCACCATTACTATTTGCAGGCGCTTATATAACAGGTGGTATTGTAGGTTATGATAGTAATACTAAAACAGGTGGTATAGGTGCAAGAGTTTTAGGAATACAGACGCACAAACAATGGCGACAAGATGTTATTACGATTATATTAAGACTAGTTAATGTACAAACTGGTGAGGTTGTAATATCAACAACAATAGAGAAAACTATATTGTCAGCTGAAACTGGTGGTGATGTATTTAAATATTTTGACGCAGATACAATGTTAGTAGAGATAGAAGCTGGTGTTGCAAGAAATGAACCAGTTACATATGCAGTTAGAAAAGCAATAGAAGCAGGTGTAGTAAGTTTAATTAATGATGGTGCAGAAAAAGATTTATGGGAGTTTGATATAAAAGAGGTAAAAGTACCTGAAATCAAAGACTATGATGATGTTGATATTAGAGTTGACATAGGTGATGAAAAAGTTGAAAAAACTTATGAGATGTACCTTGAAGAAAAGAAAGCTAAAAAAGAAAACGAAGTAGCAGACGAGAATTTAAAAAAAGAGGCCGCTGAAGAAGAGTGGAATCAATTAGATAAAACCGTAGAGGAGCAAGATGATAAGACTAATAATGATGATTCTGGTGACTCTGGTAACCATCACAACTAATTGTTGGGCTGGTAATAGCGTATATATTCAACAGGATAATCAAGACAAAAACGGCTCTGTTTTCATAAAACAGGATGGAGCGAGTAATTCCTTTGGAATATCCACATCATCACCATTTGTGATAGATGGTCCTAATCTTACAATAATTGTTAAACAATTAGGTAATTCAAACGCTACAGATGATTCTGGCGATATGAAATTTAAAGGTTCTAATATGACCTTTGATTATATTGCAACTGGTGATTCTAATAAATTAAGAATAGATTTAGCCGATACAGACGCAGATGGTCATTTTTATGATATAGATGTTATAGGTTCATCAAACATTGTAGATATTTCAGGTCGTGCAAGTGATGATGTACAAGATACCCATATAGATTTAGATATAAGAGGAGACTCAAATGATTTTTGGGCAGAATTAAGAGGTGACTCACACTTTCTATATGTTCTTATGTCAGGTAACTCAAATGATGTAGAGTTTTTTGGTAACACTAATTCAAGTGGTATGGTTGGTGCTGATAAGGCAAACATTATGATTGGTCCTAATGTAGAATCACACGGACAATTTGCTGACACAACTGGTGATGAGGGCGCTACAATAGATGTTTATATTATTGGTTCATCAAATCAAGTACATATGTCCAGCCACGGTGCTGACAATTATCAAGTACATGATGTCATAGGTGATTCAAATGTTTTAGATGTTCATCCAGACGCCGTTGGTTCTCATGTTAGAATGGTACAATACGGCGATAACAATTACATGAAGACGGTTACAAGTGGTAACAACAATACAATTAGATATTATGGAAATGGTGGAAATAATAATGCTCAAGTTTATCTGTACACAAGTGGTGCAATTGTAGAACTAATACAATTAAATGGTGGCAATACGGCAAACTTAACAGTAAATGGTGATTCAATTTATGATTACACTTTACTAGTTGACCAAGATGGCTCAGACACTTGTAATTACACTTACAATAGAAGTAATCAAACGGCAGATACAACCATTCAGTTAACAAATTCAGGTTGTTAAAATGCAAAGAATTTTTTTATTAGTATCAATACTGGTACTTTTCTGTACTAGTATCACATCAGCTCAAATAACAAGTCCTAAAGTAGGAGAAATTACTGGCCAAATGGGGTCAACTTTCAACGAAAGGGAAGGTGAAACTGAAAAAGTTATAATGGGTTATGAGTTACAGATGAAAGACTTTTTACAAACAGGTGAAGATGGTGGTATGATAATAAGTTATGTAGATGGTACAAAGTTTACAATGGCACCAAATACAGAAAAATCAATTGATGAATTTGCTTTTGATACTTCGGTTGTGCCAATAGAATTAGCAATGAATGTAACTGTAAATGTAGGTTCTTTTACTTATGAATCAGGTTCAGTATCTAATTTAGGTGGTGAAGTTAATATAAGTGCTGGATTTGCCACGGTAACTGTACAAGGTACTGCTTTCTCAGCAACAGTAGAAACTTCGGGTGTGGCAACAATTACATTATTACCAGATAGTAATGGTGCAGTAGGACAGGTAACAGTATCAACAGACGCAGGTTCTCAAACAATTACTAATGTTTACAATTCTGTATCAGTTACATCAAACAATTTAACACCAACACCACCAAAAATAGAAACTAATAAATCAGATATTATAGAATTAAAAGACATTGAAAAAGAAATCAAAGAAGATACAAGTAAATCTTTTGGTGATACAGATAAAAAATCTGAAATCTCTAAATCAGAGGATAAAGCACAAAAACAAGAAGAAGCTTTAATTAACGAAGATGTATCTGTACAAGAAGATAGTAACGCAATTGTACAAACTGATATGTCAGCTAGTGAAACTGATTCTATGATTGAAACAAAATCAGCAGAAGAAAAAACACTAGATACGGCAGCTGTAGAATCAGAGGTAGATACTTCTTATTATGACCAATGGGAAGAAGATTTAAAAGAATGGGATATTATAGATGAAAACAATGAGATATCAGTATGGGACGCAGATGGTGAAAAGAAAATGGATTGGGATGACGCAAAGAGTATGTATGCAGAAATGGACCAAGCATACTTTGACGCTATAGGTTGTTCAGATTGTACATGGGATAATATTGATTGGGACAATGTAAATTGGGACGAGGTAGATTGGGACGCTTATGACGCTGCTTATAATGAAACACTAGAGAAATATGGTCTTGCCTCTTACAATGTAGAAACAGAATCAGTTGATGTAGTTGAAGATACAAAAAGTGAAACAGAGGCTGATGTTTCAGACGGATATAGCTGGGAAGATTTTTATATGGATGACGCTTATTATTCAAATGCAGAATACATTAACAACGGTGGTCCTCCTACATTAACACAATCAAACTATTGTGATTACAATGGTTATGACCCCTCTTGGTGTAACCAAGAGTACCTTGATTATCTAAATGAATTTTATAAAGATGACTGGACTTTAAAAGTTACTGAAACCTCTTGGACTAAAAAGTCTAAAGAGATATTTGGTAAGTTATATGGTTGGTGTGGAACTTATCCTAATTGGGAGATGTGTCCTGACCAACCTAAACCATGGAAGATAAAAGATTTAAAAGACAAATACATTGCAGATTGGACATGGGACGATTGGGATATCTATTGGCAAAAAGTAAATGATTGGTGGTATTCAGGTTGGGAAGATGAACAAGCTGAAGATAATTGGGAAGATGAATACACTTATGAAGATGATTATGATATAGACGCAGAATTAGAACAATGGTTATCAGATATAGACAATCAATGGGATTGTGAATGGTATGGTTACTATTGGGATAAAGCAAACTCATCATGTGGTACAGAATGGGTTGATAACACAGCTACTGAAACAGAGATAACTGCTAGTGGTGAAGAATTAAATTATACAACAGGTAATATTACACAAACTATTACAACATCAAACGAAATTACAGGTTCATCTTCAGAAACTAGAACTGGTAGATACTCTACATTAAATAATGAATTTGACGCAACTGCTTCAACTTCAGGAGACTACACAATTATAAATAGATATAACGACAACCATAGAGCTTATATAAAAACTGAATCTGCTAACGAGGCAGACTTACAGATTTTACAAGATAAAGAAGCTCAACACCTTGATGTTGGTAATAGCGCCAACCAAAATAATATAACAATCATTCAAACGGACTAAATATGGATTACGGAACAATAAATCTTATTTTAATATCAGGCCTTTTACTTTATTACAATTGGTCTATATATAAATGGATTGATAAAGAATTTTAATAGGAATAATTAATGGTAGATAATACAGATATTAAGGTACAGATTGAAGGCCTTAAAAAAGATATAGAAAATGTTAATAGTATTCAAGGTCGTTTAGATACTGCTATTGATAAACTTACAGATGTATCAACCTGTGTTAAATCTATGTTAGCCGTACATGAAGAAAAAATCTCCAGACAAGAACAATTAGATGATGTTATTTTTGACAAATTAAAAGAGAGAGCTGGAGAGATAGATAATGTTCACAAAGAATTAACAAAAGAAATCCAACATGTAGAAAAGAGATTACTTGTAGAAATCAAACAACTCAAGCTTGACATTGGCGGGAGAGTTGGTATACTAGAGAAGTATAGATGGTTAATAATGGGTGGTGCTATAGTTATAGGATGGTTTATAGCTCTAAACGGTCACGAAATCTTGGAGATGATGTCCTAAGCTTGACTTCTAGGCCATTTTAGTGTATATTATGATTTGCTATGTCGAGTTATATTGATTTAAAATTTATTCAAGAAGTATCTGCCAGATTGTCGCAGTTTAAAAAGAAAGGTGATTACCTTTTTAATTTTAGATGTCCCCATTGTGGTGATTCTAAAAAGAACAAGACAAAGGCCAGAGCCTACCTTTACAGAGTAAAAAATGACATGTTTTTTAAATGTCATAACTGTAGTGAAGGACAAAGTTTTTCAAACTTTCTAAAATTTTTAGATAATAAGAAATACGAACAATACTTATTAGAAAGATACAAAGGGTCGGCACCCTCCACGCCTCAGCCGAAGTTTACAGACTTTAAACCTAAATTTAAAGAAGTAAACATATTAGATGATCTTCAACCAGTAAGTGATTTGAATGAAGATCATCCAGTAAAACAATATATTATAAAAAGAATGATACCTAAAAAATATTATTCTAAATTATTTTTATGTAATAAGTTTATGGCTTTTGTTAACAAAGTTAAGCCAAACACATTTAGTCACACAAAAGGTGAACATCCAAGATTAATCATACCTTTCTATGACATAGACGAAAAAATATTTGGTTTCCAAGGCCGTGCTTTTGGTAAAGAACAACCAAAATATCTAACAATAAAGTTAGATGAGAACAAACAAAAAGTTTATGGTTTAGATACTGTAAACTTACAAGAACCTTTACACATTGTTGAGGGTCCTATTGATAGTATGTTCTTAAAAAATTGTTTAGCAGCTGCTGGTGCAGATTTAACAATAAAAGTAGAACCAAGTAATGTGACATATATATTTGATAACGAACCAAGAAATAAAGAAATTATTAAAAGAATGTATGATGTGGTTGAAAAAGATTACAACCTTGTCGTGTGGCCAGACAACATGCGACATAAAGATATTAATGATATGATTATGTCAGGAATGTCAATTGCAGAGGTACAAACTATCATAAGTACCAACACCTTTGCTAAGTTAGAAGCGTTGACCAAAATAAGTTATTACAAAAAATGTTAGGAGAGATAAATGAATAAAGAGATTTTAAATGTAAGAAAAAGAAACGGCAGAGGAAGTGAACCTCTTAACATTGAAAAGATACACGAAATGGTTGAGTATGCTTGTGAAGACATATCAGGTGTATCGCCATCACAAGTTGAGATGTCAAGTGGTCTACAATTTTATGATGGCATGACAACAGATGAAATACAACAAATTTTAATTAAGTCCGCTTCTGACCTTATCTCTTTAGAAAATCCTAACTATCAATACACAGCTGCTAGATTACTTCTTTACAGTTTAAGAAAACAAATTTTTCGTAGATTGTGGGACCACCCACACATTTATGACCATGTAAAAAAGTGTGTAGACCTAGGTGTTTATGATTCTGAAATCTTAAATTGGTATGACAAAAAAGATTTTGACAGAATGGAAAATTGGGTAACACATGAAAGAGATTATGATTTTACCTATGCAGGATTAAGACAAGTTATAGACAAATATTTGGTGCAAGATAGAAGTACAAATAAAGTATTTGAAACACCTCAATTTATGTATATGATGATTAGTGCAACTCTATTTGCCAAGTATCCTAAAAACAAAAGGATGAGTTATGTTAAAAAATATTATGACGCAATTTCAAAATTTAAAATTAATATTCCTACACCAGTTATGGCCGGTGTTAGAACACCTATTCGCCAGTATGCTAGTTGCGTGTTGGTTGATGTTGATGATACTTTGCCTAGTATTTTCAGTAGTGATATGGCTATTGGCAATTATGTTGCACAAAGGGCTGGTATCGGTGTTAATGCTGGGAGGATCAGAGGTATTAACTCTAGAATTAGAGGCGGTGAAGTCCAGCACACAGGAGTTATACCATTCCTCAAAAAATTTGAAGCGACGGTTAAATGTTGTACGCAAAATGGTGTTCGAGGAGGTAGTGCGACAGTTCACTTCCCTATTTGGCACAAAGAAATAGAAGATATTATTGTATTAAAAAACAATAAAGGTACAGAGGATAATAGAGTTAGAAAACTAGATTACTCTATACAATTATCAAAATTATTTTATGAAAGATTTATTAATGATGAAGATATAACTTTATTTTCACCACATGAAGTACCTGAATTATATGAGGCATGGGGTAGTGAATCGTTTGATGAACTTTATCTAACAGCAGAAAGAAAAACTAGTGTAAGTAAAAAGAAAGTATCAGCACAAACTTTATTCTTTGATATGTTAAAAGAAAGAGCTGAAACAGGAAGAATTTATATAATGAATATTGACCATTGTAATTCACATTCTAGTTTTAAAGATAGAATTTACATGTCAAATTTATGTCAAGAGATTACTCTACCAACAGATCCTATTCAACATATTGATGGTGATGGTGAGATTGCATTGTGTATTTTATCTGCTATTAATGTTGGTAAATTAAATTATCTAGAAGATTTAGAAGGCCTATGTGACCTTGCAGTAAGAGCTTTAGATGAAATTATAGATCATCAAAAATATCCAGTTAAGGCTGCCGAAGTATCTACAAAGGCAAGAAGAAGTCTTGGTATTGGTTATATTGGTCTTGCACATTATCTAGCAAAACACAAATTAAGTTATTCAGATAAACAAGCGTGGAAAGAAGTTGACGAATTAACAGAGAATTTTCAATACTATCTGTTAAAAGCGAGTAATGAACTTGCAAAAGAAAAAAGTCAATGTGATTATTTTCACCGTACAAAATATTCAGACGGTATCCTACCTATAGATACTTACAAAAAAGAAGTTGATGAAATTTCAGGCAGAAAACTGACTATGAAATGGGAACAGCTTCGTAAAGATATCAAAGAGCATGGTTTAAGACATAGCACCTTATCAGCTCAAATGCCGTCTGAATCTTCTAGTGTGGTTTCTAATGCGACAAATGGTATCGAACCACCTAGAGATTATCTATCTGTTAAAAAGTCTAAAAAAGGTACATTAAAACAAGTTGTGCCAGATTATAACAGATTAAAAAATAATTATACTCTTTTATGGGACATGAAAGGGAATGAAGGATATATAAATATCGTTGCAGTAATGCAAAAGTATTTTGATCAAGCAATAAGTGGTAATTGGTCTTACAATCCAGAAAATTATGAAGACAATCAGGTGCCTGTTTCAGTTATGGCTCAAGACTTATTGTCAACATACAAATATGGTTGGAAGACTTCATATTATCAAAATACATATGACGCTAAAAGAGACGTTGATGAACCAACACATTCACTTGGTTGGCAAGACAATGTAAAAGAAACAGAACCGACAACATTGCAAGCTGAAGAAGATTGCGATAGTTGTACAATATAGGTAGAAAGTATGGCATATTTGTGTGTTAATGTACCTCATGTTGACGTTTATGTTAAGAAAGAATATCTATATGATCTTAAAAAAGGTCATGGTGAACTGGTTGAAGGAGTGTGGGTAACAGCAAAGTCTATTCAAGGTAGAGCATTATACTTTGAGACTTATATACCAGAATACGGTGCCTTGTTTGACAAGTTACCTATTAGTGCGTTTGTATGGAAAAAAGATTTTATAGGTGAAGTACCATTAACAGAATTACAGCTATGGGATTGTTTTAGTTATGATATTTCAGTATGTGAGAAACAAATGTTAAGTGGTAATCAATGTAAGTATTTATCGCCTAGTAAAAAATGGTATGCAGGATGGTATATGTGGACTTTAGATAATGCTAATAGTACGAATTTAGAAAGAAATGTAACTTATAGTGAAATACCATCACAACATAAGTCATTTAATATTTTAAAATTAGAGAACGGTTATTTTGCCGCTCAACCTAATAACAGAGTAATATTCTATGATAAGAGTTATACTCCTAGTGAGTTGAAGTTTCCAGATTTCAATGTGTCAACTAAAGAGTATAGTGTAGAATGTGAACAAAAATGGACAGCAGGAGATGATGATAAATTCTTTTATGATTTAGAGGAGAGAAAAGAGTAATGGCAAAAAGCGTATTCAGTAAAGAAAAAGGAATAGACTTCACAAAACAACCTATGTTTTTTGGTGAGGACTTACAAGTACAACAATATAGTGATATGAAATATCCTATATTTGATAAACTAAACCAACAACAACTAGGTTATTTTTGGAGACCTGAAGAGGTTTCTTTACAAAAAGATAGAAATGATTATCAAGACCTATCTGAACAACAAAAGTTTATATTTACAAGTAATTTAAAATATCAAACTATGTTAGACAGTGTACAAGGTAGAGGTCCATGTTTAGCATTTTTACCATTTGTATCTAATCCAGAATTAGAAGGATGTATTGTAACATGGGACTTTATGGAAACAATTCATAGTAGAAGTTATACATATATAATTAAAAATTTATACGCTAATCCTAATGAAGTATTTGATACTATTATTGAAGATGAAAAGATTGCAAAAAGAAGTAAATCAGTTACACAAACTTATGATGAACTAATTGATTTAGGTTATAAATGGCATTTAGATAAAAGTAAAGTTGAATTATATGAACTTAAAAAGAAAATGTATCTTGCAATGGTAACTGTAAACATACTAGAAGGCTTACGTTTCTATGTATCTTTTGCTTGTTCATTTGCATTTGGTGAGTTAAAACTATTAGAAGGCTCTGCTAAGATTATATCTTTTATTGCAAGAGATGAAAGTCAACACCTTGCAATGTCGCAGACCGTTATTAATAATTGGCATGACCGTAATGATGACAAAGATATGTTAAAGATTAGAAAAGAATGTGAAAAAGATGTGTACAAAATGTATGATGACGCATTAGCTGAAGAGAAAAGGTGGGCAACACATTTATTCTCAAAAGGAAGTATGATAGGTCTTTCAGAAAAACTATTACACCAGTTTGTAGAATATATGGCAAATAGAAGAATGAAAGGTATAGGTTTAGAACCTAGATACGAACAAAAAACAAATCCTTTACCATGGGTTGACCATTGGTTGAATAGTAAAGGTACACAAAATGCACCACAAGAAACAGAAATTGAATCTTATGTTATTGGTGGCATTAAACAAGATGTTACAAAAGATCAATTTAAGAAGTTTAAATTATAATGCCAGATAAAATTACAAAAACCTGTTCTAATTGTGAAACTAAATATAACATAACCTGGGATAGTGAAGAGCATGAGTTACAGCCCTTAACTTGTCCTTTCTGTGGATATGAGGTAGAAAATGAAGAAGAAGATGTTGAGTGGGTCAACAAAGACGAAGACGATAATTGGAATTGATTATAGTTTAACAAGTCCAGCCGTTTGTGTAATAGATGGCGAAAAGTTAAACTTTTACTATCTTACAAGTAAAAAAAAGTATGATGGTAAGATGAGTGACAATATAGAAGGCCAATTACATGATGTTTGGGATACACCCATGCATAGGTTTGGTTTAATATCAGATTGGGTTTTCTATGTATTATATGATTTACATGAGGGTGATTATGAAATATATATTGAAGGCTATTCATATGGGTCAAAAGGTCAAGGTCTATTTCAAATTGCCGAAAATTGTGGTATTCTAAAATACAGACTTGAACAAGAAGTATTACCATATAAGATAGTTGTACCTAGTGTTGTTAAAAAAGGTGCAACAGATAAAGGTAATGCTGATAAAGACATGATGTATGAAGCATTTTTAAAAGAAACAAAAATAGATTTAAAAAAAATATTTGATACTAATAAAGTAGGTAATCCTATATCAGATATAGTAGATAGTTATTACATAGCAAAGGTTGGTCATAAAAATAGCATTAAGGGAGATTAAAAATGGTATTACCCTCAAGGTTTCTAAAGAATAAATTTAGATGGTTTGGTTTGTTGTTAGCTGTGACAAGTGTAACAATATTATCTAGTGCTAATATATCT
>ENA-UZXC01000765-UZXC01000765.1-metagenome-genome-assembly--contig:-Day-2-25m-contig-765_pt1 | contig 16161 bp, 25 predicted proteins | sample MGYA00260340_ERZ794900 | MGnify/ENA metagenome assembly ERZ794900 | reverse complement strand
TCTGGTTGTGTTCCTGCGATAGTTGTTACTTGTTTTGTAGAAGAATCTACAGTAACGCCAGTAATACCACCAAAGTCTCCAAACCAAACTGTTTTTATGCCACCGAAGGCACTTTTACAAGGTAATTTTCTCCCTGTGTTTAATGTACAAGCCATAGTTTATATTTTATTTTATAAAAAAAAGGGTAAGTAAGCATATACCCACCTACCCTTTATTTTTGGTTAATTTTATTTATTAAGAATAAAGAACTATTTCAGACCCTATTCCGTACTGTACTCCAGCAGTAAATCTCATAATTACTCTTACGTTTTTACTTCCGTCAATGTCAGCCATATCAATTAGCTTAACAAGGTTGTAATCAGACATTAAGCCTGTTCCAAAGAATAAGTTAGATTTTTGTGCAGCCATTGCATAGTTGTTTGGTAAACCATTAGCAACAAAGATTTTTACACCATCGATAGAAAGGTTTTCACTTCCTCCATACCATAATGTTCCTCTATTGTCAATACCATTCGCTACACCTCCACCTTGTGCATCTGTAATAGCAGCGTATCCACCTAATGCTCTAACGTATGCTTTAGCAATGTTTTGTGAAACGTAAATGTGTAGGTCGTCCTTACCATATAATGTGCTTGGAATTGCATCAACGATTTTTCCTAATTCAGCAACTACGTTACTTGAAGTTACAGTAGCACCTGCAACGTCAATAACATCTGCATCAGCAGTAGCTAAAGTTGTGAATCCGTCAAATTCCCCAGCTTGCGCACCACCAAGATTTCCTTGCCAGATATTGCTTTCAGTATTAGCAGATACTTGTTCTGCAACGTGAGCTATTAAGAAACTTGAAAAATCAGGAGGTAAATTATCAAAAGCTGAATAGCCCATTGATACTGCACCCCAGTCTGATTCAAAAGGTGTTTTACATAATTCAAGGTTTACTTGAAATTCTGTTGGCTGTATAATTCTTTCAGTAAGAGTTACAGACCCAGCAGATGTGAAGTCACAAGAATCATCAGTAATTAAACCAGAAGTAACTACTTTTTTCATAACTTCTTTAAACTTGATGTTTGGCTTAATTTCGATAGCACCCTGACTTAATGTGTTACCACTCAATAGAGCAGCAGCGATGTACTTACCTGCAAATTCTCCAGCATAAGTAGTAGTAATAGTTGGTTGTGGCATAATTTTTTATTTTATTTATTTAATTGATTTAATATATAGTCCATTGTAGAAGGGCGTCTGTTAGGAGCAATTCTAAAATTTTCCTTTTTTGCATTTCCAGCTTCTGGATTATGCTTGATTGGAGCAGCAGCAGGTTGTGATAATTCTTCCTTTAGTTGCTCGTTTACTTCTTCGTTAAATTCTTCTTTAATTGTTCTGGATTTAGGTTGTCTTGAAACTTCTTCTTCCATTTCAACTTCTTTTTCTTCTTCCATATTGCTTTCTCCTACTTTAGATTTAAGGTCAGCAATGGCATCTTCAAGATTTTTAATTCTTTTTTCCATACCTTCCCAGTCTTGTACGTCAGCTTCTTCTTCCATTTCTTCTTCTTCTTTTTCTAAATCTTCGGTTTCATCTTTGGATTCTTCTTCCTTTTGTGGAACTTCGTCAGATACTTCTCTAACGTCATCAATAATTCCTTCTTCTGCAACAACTACAAGTCTACCATCTTCAAGCAGGTATTCTCCTACTGGCATAGCAACTTTTTCGTCATCTGTAAGAATGAATATCTCTTTACCTTTTTCAAACGATTCTGCTTCTACACGAGTACCGTTCTCAAGTTTTTGTTCTTCAAGTTTAACTTCTATATTTAGAAGGGTCTTGATTTGGTTTAACATTTCAGTTGATTTCATAATTATATATATAACGTGGTTAATTAATTTTTTTGCATTTTCATATTGTTCTTGATATAACTCCTATGCCTTGCGCCCATAAAGAGCCATCACAACATTTTCTTGAATAAGTATTTTTGTCTTTACATAAACAAGCACGTCTTGAACTTTTAGGACTTGAATGACTTGGAAAAAAGTTTTTCTTATACTTAAGCATTAATTTTTAATTGATAAAGATTTTAAAGCACTTAATACTTTACGATATTGTTTTAATTTAGCTTCTACTTTAGAAATACTTATAGGAGATTTTACACCTAAATCTTTACTTGCTTTTTCTATTTTATTTCCTTCTTTTAACGCTAACTCAAGTTGTGTTATTGCATTTCCAATTTTAATTTCTGTTCTATTCAAATTAATTGAAGCTTCCTTTCTTGCTTCATTTGCTTTATCAATTCTTTTATTGTAGTCATCTACTAAAGCTAATTCAACTTTTTCTGATTTTAATTCAGTTTGAATCATACTGAATATTTTGTTTATATGCTTACTCATAATTTTATTTTAAATATTTTTTTGCTTTTGCTTCTTGTTTAAATCCTAATTTTGCTGCTTGTATAGCTTTATTATAATTTGGTATTTCACTAACTGACATACCTAATAATTTAGCAGCAGTATCAGCAGAATTTATACCTTTAGCAAGTTTTTCCATATCTGACATTAAATCTTTTAAATCTACTTCTAAACTATTTTTTGCTGAATCAATTTCCTTTATATCTATATTAATGTTTTCTGAAAATATTTCTACGCCTTTATGATATTTAAGTAATTGTATTACGCTTTCAGCTAATTCAACTTTTTCTCCTTTAACTATTTTTTCTATTTCACTTAATAGTAAGTCTGCTTGTTTTTCTGACATATCTTCTTTTATTGATTCTTTTGGACGTTCCATTTTATCTGCAAAGTAGCCTTCTATTGAAAACCCTTTTACTTTACCTGTTTTTACATAGTCATTCCAGACTTTATCGTTGTTGACTTTGACAGCTCCCATCCAAGTTCCTACTGGTACATTCATACCATACTTTCTGGATTTGTCGTGTACTTCATCTTCAACAAGCCAAGATTCTACTAAACTTAAACCACTTAATGAATGTTGGTGTTCTAATGTTGAATTGTTTTGGTTGCCTTTTGTCAAATACATTTGGGATGCTTTCAATACCGTATCTTTAGAGAAGTATATATAATATTCATCTTCTCCATTATTTCGATATATAGGCTTGTTTGGTATTAACAAAGCCCCCATTAATATCTTTTTTTCTTTATCTATTTCTGCAAGCTTAATTTCATTACTTTTTAAAGCAACAAAATCTTCTTCAATGGCAGGATTTTCAACTATGGATATTGCTTCAATTCCAGAAGCATCTTGATTTTCGTCAAGTATCAATTCGACTATCTTCATATTTTATATAACGTTATTAATTAAAAATTTTGCATTTATATTGTTGCTCCTTCTACAATATTTCTTTCAAGCCCTTGTGCAGTTGTTACATCGTTGCTTACAACGTATGCTCTTACTGGTTCACTTGCTTGACTTCCTATCGCATCAGCTAACTGACTTGTTTCTCCTTGACCTACTACATTAAATGCTGGTGGTGCAGATGGTGTTGGTGGTATTGCTGAACTCCCACCTACAGATGCTCCTGCTGGTGGCGTTGGTTCTGGTGTTGATGTTATTGTTTTTACATTTGCTATACCTCCTGCAATAACTGCTGCTGCACCTATAAATCCAAATATACCTCCTTGTGCTAATGCCTTGTTTGCACCTGCATAAGTATCTCTAATAGCTTGTACGATTGCTATAGCTTTACCAAACTTTGAGTTTTTACCTACAATAGTAGCCATATCAGTTAGGGCTTGTGTAGTTAAATCCTTTTTAGATTTATTTAAGTCTTTTTCTATTTGTACTTGTGTATTTGCGTTTTCTTGTTGGTATGCTAATAATTCGTTGTTAGCGTCAACATAGGCTTGTGTACCTTGTTTGTATTGGTCTCTTTTTTCTGTTAATCTTTTTGATTCTATTTCATCTTCTTGTTTTGCAATATCTAATTGAGCCTGTAATCTTAAATAATCATTCTCTATTTGTTCAGCAGTAAAATCTGATTGTGCTTTATTTCTTTCTGCTTCTGCATCACTTATAGATTGGTTTAATTCTTTTTGTTCCCTATCTAATGCTAAATCATTTGCCTTTTGTTCTGACCTAAATCCTGCAACTTGTGCTTGTACTGCTAATAGTTCGTTTTGTGCTTCTATTAATGCTATTTGGTTTTCATCATTTCCATTCTTCTTAAATTGTGATTGAGCTGCTGCAAGGATAGCATTTGCATTAGCTAACATTGCTTTTTCTTGTTCGTCTAATACTGCATTTAATTCATCATTAGCTTTCTTTCTTTCAGCTATTGTATTTCTTTCTTCATCTCTTACTTGTCTTAATGTTTCTGCTTGTAAGTCATACTTCTCAATTAAACCTTGATTAGCTACTGCTGCAAGTTCTGCAGTTTTAGCAAGATTAATATTTTCTGTTGCAGCTTTAACAGTTTCTTTTACATAACTTGTAGTAGCAGTAACAACTTTGTCAACTACTTCTACTGTTTTGTTAAATGAATCGTCAACACCTGTAACAACGTCTACTAATTCTTTACCTGCATTTTTTGCAGATTCCATTGCACCTGCAAAATCTCCTTTAAATACCTTAACTACTGCTTCTGCTAAAAACCCTAATGTATCTATAGAAGATTGTATTCTTTCTATAATATTTTTTCCAAATGCCACACCAAAATCAATTATACTTTGTATAGGGTCATCAAAAATAGCTTTAAAAAATCCTGTAATTGTATTTGTATTAGAAAGTATAAAATTAAAAAAATCATTAAATGCTAATGATAGTGTTTCAAATGTAATAGAAAAAAAGTCTGCTACCTTTTGATTTTCATTTAGAACTTCTGTAAACTTTGCAAATGCAGCAACTATAAGACCAATACCTACTGCTTTTAAAGCACTACCTATTTTCTTTACACCCCCAGCAGTATCTTTAGAAGCATCTTCAACTTTCTTCATACCTTTAGCAGTATCTTTATTGCTTTTTGTAACCTCTTTATTTAGATTAGATATTCCTTTTGATAAATCATCTAAATTTTTTGATGCTTTTGCACTTTCTATTTCTAATTGAACTTCTATTTTTTGTGCCATTTTATTTCTCTTTTAATTTGTTTGTAGCCTTCTTTAAAAGTTTCAGCTAATTTATATTTGCCTTGTGCAATTCTTATTGTTTCTGTTTCTCCGTCTACTATCTTTAATAATTCTAATATATTTTTTATCATAATTTTAAGGTTGCGCACAGAATATGTTTGTTATAACTCCTGATGAATTTACTGTCATACTCATCTGGTCTCCTGTAGATAAACAATGTGTTGTAGTTGCTGTTGAGCCTTCTTGATGATAAGTATCTGCTATTTGAAGTCTATTTGTTAATGTTGCATTTGTGTATATAACATCTCCTATTGCTAAATTTTCTGCATTTCCAATAGAACCTAAATAATAACAATCAAAAGTGTTAGGACCAAATATAAATACATCTGTTAATGGTAATGAAAATACAGGAGGGTCAACAGTATCGTTTAATATTTCTAAATTACTTTCTCCTGTTATTAGATTAGTAGTTAGGTTATTTATAGTATAGCTTTGATTATTAATTACAACACTATCATTCATATTAAGATTGTAAATAATCTTTAATGGTAAGTATGCTTTTAATTTTGTTAATCTTCTTTTGCTATTAAATATGTCTTGTATGTATTCTAAATAGTTTTCTTCAAATAATGTTCCTGTAAAATTTGTATTTAAAGTATATTCGTTTATTTCTAAATAAAAATTAAGGTTTTTTGTACTTGTTGCAGGATTAATACTTAAACTATTGCTTGGTATATAATAAGAAGTTAATTCACTATGATTTCCTGACAAGTCATCTTGAAATGAAATAGGTGTTGTTCCTGAACCTGTTTGTCTTATAGGATAAAATATTAAAGGCTTACCAAAATAAGGTTCATAATTGTCATCTACAAAATAACCATATTGTATAGTTGTTTCGTTATTTGGTGCAGATAATGTTGTATTAGCATCTACTAATCTTTCGTATTGTAAATGTTCAAAAGGTATTGTTACTTTATAAATAGGGTTTGGTGCGTCAAAATTATTACCTACTGTTGCATTTCCAGTAAAACCTTCTGACCCCCATACTTTATTTTGCAACTGTTGATATTGTAAAGCAAGTAATGTTCCTGTTCCTTCATAAGAAAAATCTATTTCTCTATATGGTAAAGCTACGTTAACTTGATTTGTTTTTGTATCTACATATTCGCTAATATCATAACTTGTTCCTGCTGTATAAAAGTCATCTAACTTTTGTACTTTAATTTTACCAAAATCAGAATCTTGAGCATCACTAACATAGTAAGCAGTTAAATTAAACATCTTAAATATAGCTGTTAGAAAATCTATAATCTTCATATCAGGTATTTGTTCTGTAATTATAAATTGAACATTAGATTCTGCAGCAAATTGACCTGTATCATAAGTTTCAGAACCCCATACACTTCCATTTGCAAAACCTGCTAATTCCCATTCTATTTTAGAAAATGTTATGTTAGTAGAAACTCTTATTATTATATTATAAACAGCAGCATCCATAAAACCAATATCTCCAGGGTCATAAGTATTGTCTCCTGTTTGTTGTGTTAATGAAGCCCATACAGTACCATTACGATTAATAATAACATCGTAAGGTTCAGATGAAGTAGTTTCTATAGTAAGCTGTTGTAATACATTAGGTAAATATCCTGAATTAATTATTAAGCCTGAACCATCTATTACTGTTGTTTTACTACTTGGTCCAGAAGAAGGAAACCCTGTAACTAATGTAGGAAATGTAGTTACTTGAGTAGCAGGTTCGACTAAACCTTTTTTCCTATGTAACCATAAATGTAGGTTATAAAATTCAGCATTACTTGTACTAAAAAAGTCATCAGTAAAAACTAAAGATGGGTAACTTGCAGTAATGGCTTCTATAATTTCATAAAGTCTAATAGCATATTTTAAATCCTTCCAGTAAACACCATTTTGATTTGACCCTCCCCCTGTATGATAATATAAGTTACCGTTATTAGTTCCGTGAGTTTGTGAATCGTAATATAGTCTTGAAAAATTTTCTGGTGGTTCTCCGTGGTTTGCTCCTGCTGTTATTAATGGACATAATATAGCGTTGCTTGTATTTTGTAATTTTGCTTTTATATTAGTTGCATCATAGGTTAAATTGTATTGGTTTAAATCACTCAATGCTCCTAATTTATCTTCTCTTAATACATCTTTTATATTTACTGTTTCCCCAAAGAATGTAATACGATATGCGTATGCTTTATTTAATTTCAAGTCAACACCATCAAGTTTTATATAACCCTGCTTAAAAGCTATGTTATTGAGTTCTATGTTTGCATCTACTTTATTTCTTGCATCAAAACCCCCTGTTATATTAAAGTTGTAATAATGTTTAAATAGTTTATTATTAGTTTTTGAAGCTGGTACTGTAAATGTTTGAGTAAATTCAGTAAATATCTTTGCAGGGTCTTTAATGTTTTGTATAGATTGATTAAAAGAAACTTGTTCATCTTTAAATAAATCAATTCTTTGACCACCGATATATAGTTGTAGTTTTTGCATTACCTAACATTGTTTATATAATCAAATGACATATCAAATTCAAAAGTGTAATCTATTAGTTTGTCGTTCAAAGATGTTTTTTTAACCATATTACTTTTTCTAACATTTAAAGGAACTACTTCTGTTTGTAATAGATTTCTTGCTTTTGGTCTTGTAAGCCAAACTTGTTCTGATAACATTAATTCTTCAAACCATTGATTACACCATTCAGGATAATAACCAGAACTCAATGTTATGCTTGTATTAGCTATTGTATTATAATCTTGTTTAGTGTGTTCGTTGACACTATAAGTTCCATTAGCATTTGTTATGTTTCTTTGAAATTGCTCTTGTTTTTTAGTTGTAGTATTAACTTCTTTTAAATAAAACCAAAGGTCTTGTAGTGCTCCATATTTATTTACAAATGTAACTTTATGACCATCTCCGTATTTAGTACAATCAATCCTATGTATATTAACTTGTACCCCCATTGTAGTTCCTTGTATTGCTTCATCTGTAGAGCTATAAGAATAATATTCCATACTTTCATCTATTTTAACACCTGGAACAACACCTGCATAACCAACAGGTACATATATATCTCCTTGTACATAAGATATTCTTGGATTTCTACTCATTAAAAGATTTGGTCTTGAATAAGGCACTTCTGCATTTGAACCTTCCATAAATGTACTATAAGCATCATAACCAACATCAGTTTTTGATGAAGCATTAATAGACGCACCATTTGCATTATATGCTCTTACTACAGATATTATAGCTATTGTTTGTGCTGTATATGTTCCATCAAAAGTTATGTTTAAAAAATCTCTACATAATTCAGATATTTCAAAGGTAACAACATCTCCACCTGATGCATTTTTTCTTAATGTATATTCTAAATTTCCATCTATTGTTATTGTGCATAGTACATAAGCAGTATTAGTTCCTGCTGTTAAAAATCTGTAGTATGGACTTCTTAAAGCTACTCTTGCCATTGTTTATTTTTTAGTTCCTAATATTATTCCTTTTTCTATATCTAATACAAAGTCTTTTACTAATTCTTCTGGCAATCTTTTAAATGCTGCTTCAAATGGTTTAGTAAAAAACATACTTGCTTTTATTCCTTTATTTTTAATACTATTAGCAAGAATATAACCCATTGTTTCATAAGAACCATACCTTCCTTTTTTATCTCTTGGTTGTAAACCAACACGCCTTGCAAATTTTGAAAACACTCCTGTTTTTTTTTCAAGACCTATTAAGTTGCTACTACGCTTATAAGAAAAAGGAGACTTCTTATTTACAATATAATTTGATTTAACACCTTTTACACCTTGGTCTTGATAAGCACCATATTCTTCCATTAAAAAGTTTATTAAAAAACCTTTTTCTTCTTCATCAAGTGTATAGGTAATTGAATTATATAATTCTTTTGTTGCGTTATGATTGCCTTTTGTCAGATTTGTTCTTGACTGTTGGACTACATAATTCCCAAAATCTTTTAATGCTTTATTTATATTCTCAAAATTCATTAACAGATTCTTATGTCGTTATAAATTACAATATCCATAGTTGCAGTCCATCCTGCTAATTGGTTTTCAAACCTGTCGTAAAATGGTTCACAATTTACAGGACTATCAAGTTGGTAAGCGTCTTGGTGTAATGTTCCCATTCTTAAAACTTGAATCAATTTATTTAATACTGCGAGTTGTGTATTTAGAATATCTTGTTCGTTATTGTTACCAGTAAACCTGTCTGTAGTAGGTTGTTTAGATTGGTCTACAATATCCATTGCCAAGATGCTTATATTAAAATTAAGCGTTTGTTCTTCTTGTGTTACGTTGTTTACTATAATATGAGCTAATGGAAATATATCTTGCTTGTTTAAATTAACGTCATATATATCTCCTGTTGTTACTGTATTGCAGTTTACGTCTGCAAGTAGTTGTGCTTTTATAGTTTCAGTTAATTGATAAAAACCTCTTATTCCTTGTTGGCTCATTTAAATTTACTTTTTATTTGTTTCGATTCTAATTCGTTTTTGTCTTTCATAAATGCTAACATCATTAAACATTGGTGCATACCTAATTTAGTGATATTTTCAAATCGTGTAATATCTCCTCCAGCGAGTCCGTAAAGGCTCGAATACCATCCCCACTTTTTCGAAAACCCAGCTCTTGCAGAAGTTGTTTCTCCTCCTTGTTCTCCAAATAATTCATCATAGTTTTTGATAAGTCTATCCCTAAATGATAAAAAAAAATAATAGAACCAAATACAGCATCCATTGGCATATGTAGTAGGAGGTCTTTTGTTTCTACATTGTAATCTTCTATAAGGTATTTATCCCCTAACTTTTGTTTGATAGGTCTGTATAGTACATTCATTGCTGTATGAATATTATCCCAATCTCCCATATAGGTATCAAGGTCAATATATTCGCCTAATGTAATTTCATCTAAATCAGGAACAAACCCATATTCAACACCACCTAAATAGAAGCTTTTAACCAAGTCTGGTTTTTCTTCAAACATATTAGATATTAAATTTGCTATACGGTCTGCATCTGATAGTTTAATGTTAAGAGCATCTTGAGGTTTTACCCTACAAAATATCTCAATCATTTTTGATTGTATGAAGTTATTGTCTTTGCTACTGTTTTGCACTTTTAAGAACTTTTGATATTGCTTTAATGTAATCTCATTAAGTTCAGTTGGCACGTTAATATTAGCTTTCATACTTATATAACGTAATTAAAGTACGATTTTAGTATAAAAAAAAAGGTGCTATTTCTAACACCCTTTTTCAAAACAAAACAAACTAAATTTCAATCTACATATTCACACTCTTTACTGCAATAACCTTTTTCATAAATTGGTCTTTCGCATTCAATACATTTATATTGTGGCATATCAAATGGTGTTTCTGTATAATAATTCATATATCGTATTCTTTTAAATCTTCTTTAATTAAATCTAATTCATACAAGGCTTCATTCTTTTGTTCCCTGTAATCGCTATTAGCCATTTTACAAGCTGTTAAATCGTTTTGTAATCCTGCAACATAAATAGAGTTGTCTATAAATAGTTGTTGGAATTGTAATAGCTCTTTGTTGTTTGGTTTAGCTTTTACCCACTTGTTAATTAGTTCGCCAAGTATTATAGCGTTACTGGTATATTCTAAATCCTGTAAGTTCTGCATCTTGTTTCTCATACTGTCATTTCTAACAAATGTAAGAAAAAAAATGTTGCCACATAAAATATAGCCCAGCCTATAGCTGCATAGCCTGCTATCTTTAAAAAAGATTCTTTGTTTTCTTTAGGAGATATTTTCTTTGCAATATAATATCTACGCTGTCCGTTTACTTCATAATAATGTTTCATAGTATAATTTTTAAAAGTGTTACTAATATTAATCCTATAAATGCTATTTTAATTACTTTAAACATAGCTTCTTCTTTTTTAGGATTACGACCTTGATTACTTCTATATTGTCTTTTTTTCATATTAAGAATGTTGGTATCTGAAATTACAGATGTTCTTATAAGATGTTACTACCCACTCTTTTTGATAGGGCTTTAAGTTGTCTGTAGTCAATAACATTTTTAGTGTTGCTTCTACGTCTATTAGTTTTGAGTTATCCTCAAATGTTAATTTATTTATTGCCATATTATAATCTATTAATATCTACTAAATTAACGTGGTGCATATCAACTGCTGATAATGCAGAATACCATTCTCTTGAAACTTCATCTTGTTTCAATGAAATAGGACAATCTAAATCTGGTTTGTTGTTTACTAATGCTGGGTATATAATACCCTTTTTCTGATTTAAATATGAATCTACTGAATTTAAATAAATTAATTTTTCCATTTGTTTTGTTCTGTTTATATAACTGCTTAATTGCAATTACATAGCTAATATATAACTATTTATTTAATTAACAAAATATTTAATAACTTATTTATTCAAACTCTAATATATCACACTTGCTACAGTAGTAGTAGTCTTTATTATCTTTGCCTGAATATATAGTCATTGTCTGTTTACATTTTTTACATTCCATTATTGTATATAGTATTTGCCCCTGTTAGGATTTTGTAGCTGGTAGCTTACTGCATATCTAATGGCATCTATTAAATGATTATGTTTATCTATAGGTGTATTAGATTTTCTTTCAAGCCAACTGTAGTTGTTAAGTTCTTTGATTAAATTAATACTTTGTTCGTCTACTATTAAATCATAGTCCTGTAATAATGATATTCCATAAGTAATAGAACCAGCTCCTTTTATTGAAGCTACAACATTACACCCTTTTGATTTTAATTCTGATAATAAACGAACTTCTGCTGAATCGCCTACTATTAGATTGTCTACTGCGTGTTTCATATTTAAGCGTGATATTTCGCTTGTTGTTAGTTTAGGTAAGTAAAAACATTCCTTTAAATAAATAACCTTGTTAGAGGTATCTATATTAGTTTCTACTAATGTACTTGGGTCATTGCTAAAACCATAATCCTGACCAAATACACTTACACTTGTTTTTTTAAATTTTCCTACTTGCCAGTTAGTAAATATTACACCTTCTGCTTTATTAAGCCAAGAACCAAGTATTTGAGTTTTATATTTTTGTGGTCTACGTTTCTTTATGTTCTCTATTTGGTTTATGTAACTTTCTGAAAGGTTTTCAAGATTGTCTAAATAGGTTGTATGTATATAGGTAACATTATCTTTTGAAGTGTTTATGCTTTCTTGTACACCTTTATCCTCAAAGAATCTTTTATATATCCAATGTTCTTTAGTTGTAGGATTTAAGATTAGTATTACTCTATTTTGTTTGCCTTGTTGTCTTACTGATAAATCTATCTTGTCAAATGTATCTTCACTTGTAAGTTCTTCTGCTTCATCTAATACAAACGTTGTAACGCCTTGTAATGACTTTAGATTAGCTGTCTGGTCTCCACTTGATGTTTTTATCCCTTTGAATATTATCTTGCTTCCAGAACGCTTATTTCTTATTTCATCTTTTGTGATATGAAAGTCATCAAACTTTTTAAGCAGTTCAAGTTTTTCAATAAATTCAGGTATAATAGAAATATAAGTAGAAGATAAAGTGTAACGAGTAAATAGAATAGTATGTCCAGCTTCATAAGTTAAAAGAACTAATAAGAGGTTTATAGAAAATGATTTACCAGAACCACGTCCTCCAGTTACTATAAAGTATCTCCCATCTGATTCAGCAATAGGCGAATACTTTTTATTTATCTTAATCACTTAAACTTAATTAAGTCTTTAAAGTTTATATTGAAACCATCACTTGATGATATGTCTACTGATTCTTTAGGTTTGCCATATCTATATCCAAAGTATAAATTCATAGCCCTTGAATCTCCTTTTAGTATTTGTTTACCTAAAGTTTTAATTACTTCATCATTGTCTATTAAGGCATCAAGTTTTTCAATTAGTTTTAGTTCGTCTGCTTTTTTAGGTCTACCTGCACCTTCTCTTGCTCCTCCATTGTTTTTTCTATTATCCATAATATGTTTTTAAATTGTTCTAAAGCGTCTTTGCTTATTCCATTTAACACTCCTACAATCTCCTAATATATTAAGTTTAGAAACCTTATTGTTAAAGTTGTTTCTTTCTTCGTTTAGTTGACTGTTTCCATTTTTAGAATCCATATTGAAATATTATTGTTTATTCAATCTATATATATAACGTAATTTTTAACTTATTTTAAAATAATCTTATTTGTGCCTTATGTTGTTCTATTCTTTTTACTGCAGCTTCATAATAATCTTTGTCTATTTCATATCCTGTTAAATCATATCCAAGATTATGACAAGCTATAGCTATTGAGCCACTACCTAAATGTGTATCTAATATTTTATCTCCCTCTTTAGCATAGTTTATTAATAACCATTCATAAAGTTTTATACTTTTTTGAGTTGGATGTATTCTTTTTCCATCAATATTATAAAAACCCCTTTCACCTACTGGTGGCTGTTTAAAAATTAAATTTTTTGTTTTGAAAGATGTCCAAGCAAATTCGCTCATAGACATTAAATGATTTTCTGTCATTTTTTTATCCCATATTAAATAACAAGATGTTGCGCCTAAATAATCTAAAAAATAATTAGCTCCCCATATTATCTGATTTTTACTTATTCTCAATAAATGTTTAAAATATTCTTTACTTGGTATATTATTATCCCAATTTTTATTATCATTAAAAACTCTTGTTTTTACATTAATACCATATGGAGGGTCAACAATAGCCAAGTCAAACTGATTATCTGACATATCTTTCATAGCTTCTAAACAATCTTGATTGTATATCATTCTGTTCCTGATATTATATCTTTTTTTGGTCTGTCTTGTAGAATACTAAATCCTAATAGTAAATAATTTATAGCATCTGCATATCTACTTTCTATTGGTTCTGCTTGGTGCATATAAGGGTCTCCTGCGTGTGTTAGTATTGCTTGTATGTGTTTATTAAAGAATACTGCCCAAACTTCCATAGGTTCAATACCTATGCTTTCTGCTGTAGATTTAAAGTTGTTTAGAATGTCTATATTCTTTTGTGTATATTCAGGTTGTTTTGCTTCCATTATCTCTTGACATTTATCAAGTAGATATTTTTTTGTTTCTTTAAATTCTTGTTTAGTCATAATTAAAATAATTCTGTTTGATTTATATTTTGTTTAGTTCTAATACCCATTACTGTATCTAATATTGTTTTACCAGCTTCATAGTCTACAAGGTTTCTTGCTACCTTTTGAATACTTTGTTTTCCTTTATACTTTCTAAAATCGTAATCGTGAAACTTTGACAAAGCATCTACAACATTTTTTGTTCTTCCTAAATCTGGATTTTTTCTTTCACTTAAAATACTTGGCATATTAAAGTTAGTCCAGTATATATGTCTATTTCTTTTATGCCCTTGTATTAATAAATCATAAAAAGGTATAACATTTTCAACTACATATTTGCCATCATAATAATATTGTAAAAATATAATTTCTTGATATAATGCCATATCAGGATATTTCATTTTTCTTTTTGTTTTCATAGACACATTAAATCTGCTATGAGTAGGACAAGGAGGACTTGACCATATAAAATCATATTCTTTGTAATGGTCTAATAAGTACTGGTGTGCGTCTGCAACTATTACTGTATCATTAGGAAACCTTTCTTGGTAAAGTATTGCAAGTTCTTCATCCCATTCTACAGCAGTTATGTCGTGTTCTTCTCCCCACTTATATCTATTTCCCCCAAGACAAGCATATAAATTAAGTATCTTCATAATTCTTTATAGCTTTTTTAATGTATTCGTATAACTCTAATATTGATATTGCTTCGTTTAAGTGTAGTTCTATAGTTTCAAAATCTATATTATTATCTTTTTCAACTTCTGATTCTATTTCTCTTATGAATCTTTTTTGTTCCCATATTTTAGATTGCACTTTTAACAATGCCTTGTCTTTTAGTTTATTCTCCTGCATAAGCTGTAGTGCTATCTTTGTATTGCCATTCCCATCCTTTTATAAGTAGTTCTATTCTTGTTAATGCTTCTCCTTCTAAATGTTTAGGTATTTGATTTACTAACTTATATAATGGTGTTTCGTTTTTTAATCTATGTATTTCTTCTTCAAGTTCTTTACATTTTACTTCTAAATAGTTTTCTCTATTTATTCCTTTTAGATTCATACTTGTTTTAAGTACAATCATTCCTTCTATTTCTTGAACCTTTTTATTTGTTGATTTGTATATCTCATAGTTTTTCAATGAGTGCATAACTGTTGCGTGGTTTATAGGTGTTCCTGAATCTGCAAAGTATCTTGCTATTTCAGACCAGCCCATATTTACTTTTTCTTTTAGTATGTAGAAGAACAATCCTCGCATTTCTACCACTTCTCTTTTTCTTGTTCTTTCAAATATGTTTATTCCTGAAAGTTGTATTACTTTTTCTGCTATTTCATTTTGTACTGACCAATCGTTTTTATTAATTTCAATTCCCCATTCTTTATTAGGTTCAATAATTTCCCATTCTTGTTTTTTATTCATTTCTTAATTTTAAAAGGTTATAACATTCTGTATATTTTTGTCTTGCTTTACCTTTGTATTGTTCTTTAAATAGTTCGTATAATTTTTTTGTATATTGATATTTAGTTTTACAATCTTTATAATATTTTTCTGCAAACTTTTTACCTTTACCTTTAAAGTAATTTACGTTGTCTGCTGTATCTCCTACTATACATTGTTCGTAGAAGTTATATAATGCTTCTTGTTCGCTTATGTCTAATACTACTTGATGTTTGTAGTGATAGTTATACATTAAGCAAGGAAATTGTTTGTAGTCCTTGTCTATACTTACAATCATTACATTATCCCTTCCAAATTCATTTGATAGTGTTTGCCAGTATTTAGCCACAAGGTCATCTGTTTCTAATCCATACACAAATTTACTGTTAAAAGTATCTTTGACGTATTGGTGCATATCGTGAAGAAGTGGGGGTAATTCTTGTTTCTTTCTGTTTGCTTTATATACTGGTGTAAGTATTTTTCTAAAGTTTCCTTT
>ENA-UZXC01006956-UZXC01006956.1-metagenome-genome-assembly--contig:-Day-2-25m-contig-6956_pt1 | contig 16199 bp, 12 predicted proteins | sample MGYA00260340_ERZ794900 | MGnify/ENA metagenome assembly ERZ794900 | reverse complement strand
AACGGTATCCTCCGAAGTACATCCTGTGCCATCGGTTATAATAAGGCTAATGGCCGTATCGTACTGTGGATGTGGAATTGAAATTTCAAAATAGGTGAGCGTATCAGCCGGGAAAGAAATCGAGTTATTTAAAAAATTTCCGTCGTCAGTAACACCCATAGAACTCCATTGATATGAAATTGGAGCGGTTGCATTGCTAACATAGGGCTCTAAACGCAGGTTTTCATTAGCACATACAAATGTGTCTTCTGCCAATGTAAGATTAGCCTCTAATAAGGGTGGCACAATTAGAGTATCAAAGTAGGTACTTGGACAATTAAGAGGAGCATTATTTACCGTGTGTTGTATAATATAGAAACCACCTCTTCTAAACTGGATTGTATCTTTTTGTTTAACACTTAAGAAATTACCAGTTGAGCCAAATTTGGCAACCTTTTTATTTACAACTAAGTTTCTGTTGCTATCTAGTATCTGCCATCTATACGAAGGTGTTCCCCTAAAACCTTCAACGGGGTCACTCTCAATTGCATATAAACCACAAGGTAAAGTGTCAATGTATCTATCTGCTTGTGCCTTATGTTTTACTCTTACTCTAAAAGACCTTACAGTTACTGCGTTTAGTGGACAGGCATTATCTCGTGCTGTAACGGTAAAAGAATAGGGTAAGTCACTGGCTTGCCCTATTTGTGGCGTCCAACAAAACTGACCGGTTTGAAGCCGGGCGGTTGGGTTAATAACTGTAAAAGAAGCTCCAGGAATACCCCTGTTCCAAGTTACTTTAACGGTATCCGGGTCAGGAGCTACTGCTGGTGGCGGAGGAACATAAACCACATCGTTAGTTGTTACGTTAAAGCAGAGTTGACTTCCTTCACAAACATTATAAGAAAATGGCCCGTTAATAGTTGGTGGGTTGTTATCGGGGCAAGTCATCACGATAAATTGCATATCTCGCCGAGTAACACCTATTTGTTTATAGGTTCCGGTAGAGTCCTTTCGCCATTCTATCATTTTAATGACAACAACAGCAATTTCAGAACAATTAACTGGAGTAAAAATAATATCACCTGTTTGTGCGTCTAAATAAGTTCCGATAGGAGGAGAAGCATTCGGATTTGCGTAAGGATAGGTTAAACTTCCTGGGTAGTATGTAGAAATGGGGTCTAGGTAAGATCGAGTACTGTTATAACTACAGAGTTGATTTTGACCTCTATATGCAGGAGCAAAAGAATAAGAAATTGAATCAAAATCTGTTGTATCAACCGCACCATTGTTAAACGAATATGGTTGATTACAGCACAATATTGCTACTGGATCGTTTGATAAGGATGGTGACGAATTACCTGGAGCTTGACAAGCATTGATTTCACAAGAAGTATAGAAAGACTGTTGGCTTTGCCCGGTTGTAATACCCACATTTCTAACATATAACAACGCAGAAATTTCAAAATCACAATATCCGTTGCTCATTGCATTTCTCAAATCAACCGTACCTTCAAAAGTGTGTTTTTCTATACCATAAGGAAAAGATCCGTTACAGGGTTGAGCACATCTACTTTTTGAACTATTGCACGTTGTGGTAATATCAACAATACTAGACCTGGTCATAGTTATTGTACCTAAGTTTGTACTAGAATTAGTTTTTAAACCAACAATTTTTAAAGCAGTAGGGGCAGTAGAACTACTTGCACAATTTTCATTAGTGCCACATTTTGGAGATTGACCAAGCACATAACAACCATTGCAATCTCTATAAAAATTAAATACAATTTTATAAACACCAGAAGTATCTTCTGCAATGTAGGATATGTCAGAACCAATGATATGATCAGCTTTTGCTTTATTGGAAAATGCAAGGCTTAATAAAACGAGGATAATTTTATATTTGGTAATAGCTCTCACAATCTTAAAGATTCATTAGTCTGTTTATTTGTTGCACAAAGTTAGAAAATTACGCAACTATGGTTAGATACGGCATTGCCTAACCTGGATTTATAAAGAAATAGAGATATTATACATATTGTCTGAAGTAGTTATCTTAAGGTCTTCAGAAATCCTATGACCACAAACCCAAAGAATGTTGGTTCCTTTACAGAGTAATAGCGTCTTATTTTTAGTAAAGGTATCCAGTTTAATGTCTGTAAAATAGTCGCTTATTAGTTTACTACCTTTCATACCCAAGGGATTAATCCTATCACCAGTTTTCCATGTTCTTAAAACTAGAGGAAAAAGATCAGGAGGGATTTTTACAGTTTCCTCCGTTTTTAACTGATTAAACTCTTTACTTATGGTTTTGGATATGGTAAGTTCACCAAATGGATGTTGAAATATTCCGGCTTTGGATATATTTATTTCAACGTGTAGTGGATCAACTAAGGGTTGAACAAGGATAGTTTGCCTATCTAACGTTAATTCGTGTGTGCTAGAATAGAACATTGCACCACTTTTTATATTCCTATCCAAAATTTGATTACAAGTTTTGAAGTTATAACCACACTTGTCTAATAATCGATACAAAAGAATTGATGCTTGTGGATAAGCTAAAAGGGAATTTTTTGCAATTTTAAAAGGAGTGCTAATCGATTCAAAATCAGAAAGTTCAGAAACGGTTTGTTCTACAAAGTAATTTAAAAGTTGGTTTTCCTCCTGAAGAATTCCAATTGATTGAGTGACTCTGTTTTCAAAATTGGGAAATTCATTTTTAAGTGAAGGAATAATCTTGTTCCTTAGTTTATTTCTTAAATACTTATTGGTTTTATTGGAACTATCCTCTTTAAATTCAATTTCCTTAGTTTTTAAGTATTCAGCTATTTCGTTACTATCAATTGCTAGTAAAGGCCTAATAATAAAATCCCGACTTATTGGAATACTTTTTAGGCCGTTAATTCCGCTTCCTCTGTTTAGATTTATAAAGAAGGTTTCTACGGCATCATTTTTATGATGAGCCGTAATTATTTTAGTAAATATTTTTTGAGTATATAACTCTGTAAAATAATTATACCTTGAAGTTCTAGCAGTTTCTTGGATATTGGTACCATTCTTCTGTGATTGCTTTTCTGTATCGAAGGACTTGGTGAAAATTCCTTGACAGTATTTAAGATTTGTAGCTAAAGTAGAAACAAATTGTTCGTCCTCATTGCTTTCCTGACCCCTAAGTTTAAAATTACAATGAACTAGAGTAAAGGGCAATTTAAGTTCATTAAAAACGTATGCAGCAAAAACCGAATCTTTGCCGCCACTTATAGCAATGGCTATTTGGTCTGTTTTATCAAACAGTTTATGTTCTTTTATGAAGCTTTTTAACTTTTCAAGCACGTTTTTTGCCCTAATGCAAAGCAAACATAAAGCTTCAACGTAATATTGCCTTAGTATTTTGAGATTAAAACTTACATACATAGCATCCATTTTTTACCTCATTGTTTTATCGCAAAATGATGCAACCAACAAAAAAACCAAGATTGAGATTTTAAGCTCTGATGAATTGGTTTATGATCAAGAGGTAGGCCGGTATCAAATGTGTAGGGGAAACGTTCGTTTTAAACAGGGAAACGTGTTTATGAATTGTGATAGTGCTCGTTTTTACGAGGTAATCAACAAAATTGAAGCTTTTGGACACATTTACATAAAGCAACAAGACACGTTAAACCTTTGGGGCGAATACCTTGAGTATGATGGTGATTTAAGACAAGCTAAGGTGTCTAAAAATGTTAGGCTTACCGACGGCACTATGAATTTAAAAACTGACCAGATTAATTATGATTTGGTTGACAAGGTTGGTTCTTATTTTACCGGGGGTTATATTAAAAACGGTGAAGACAAACTTTTTAGCGAAAAAGGAACATATTTTTCAAGAACAAAAGAGTTTTTCTTTAAGGACAGTGTAAAGCTTGAAAACCCCGATTACACTATGGAAAGCGATACGCTTAAGTATAACACAACAAGTAAAGTTGCCACTTTTTTTGGTCCAACATATATTGTTAGTGAGGAAAACACCATTTTTTGTAAATATGGATGGTATAATACAAATAGAGAAATTGCTCAATTTAGTAAAGGAGTATATATTGAAGGTAAAGAAAATAAGCTGAATGCCGACAGCATGGTTTATTACAGAAATACGGGCTTAGGAGAAGCTTATGGCAATATATTACTTGTTGATACATCAGAAAAAGTAACGCTCACGGGCCAATATGGAAAGTATGAAAGATTTACTAAAACAACAATAATCACCGGAAACCCTCAAGCCATAAAAAATGTAGACGGTGATTCTTTGTACCTTAAGGCAGATACTTTAATAGACATTGCAGATTCCTTAGAGGATTACAGAGTTTTAAAGGCGTTTAGAAATGTTAAAGTTTTTAAGAGTGACTTACAAGCAGTGTCGGACTCTATGGTTTATGCTTTTACAGACAGTACAATTTCATTCTACATAAAGCCAATAATATGGACTGATAGTAATCAAATAACGGGAGATACAATCGTTGTATTAAATAACGAAAACGGTTTGGAAAAACTGAAAGCTTATAATAAGGGCTTTATAGCAGAAAAAGATCCCAACGGGCTGTTTAATCAAATATCTGGTAAAACATTGGATGCGTTTTTTGTAGAAGGGAAACTACAACGTGTTGAAGTGGATGGAAACGGCCAAAGCATTTATTACGCCAGAGAAGATAGTACACAATACTCCGGTGTAAATGATGTTGTGTGCGGTAAAATGGTAATATATATTGATACAGCTAATAAAGTAAGAACCATTACCTTTCGCAAACAACCAAAAGCTACATTCTACCCTATAGAGGAGTTTCCGACAAGTAAAGCCCGATTATCCAATTTTTCTTGGATGAATATGATACGGCCTAAATTGAACAATTTTTTAAATTAGTTACCTTTGCATCAAATATGAGAAATATAGTTTTGCCTAAGTTTAACTCTGCAACTACTTTTAGTAGAGAGTTAAGATCAAACGTAGAGATGTATTTTAGAAAGTCTAACATTTCTAAGTTTGCAGACAATGCACTTAAAACAAAAGCCGCTATTCTTTTAATCACTTTTTTCGGTTCGTATGTTGTAATTTTAACCACAGGTTTACCTGTTTGGGCGTTGGCCTTGCTTTGCCTTTTAATGGGTGTTACAAAAGCTGGTATAGGGATGGGTGTAATGCACGATGCCAACCATGGCTCTTTTTCTAAAAACCCTAAAATCAACAAATTATTTGGAAGAACTGCTGATATTTTGGGAGTTAGTTCTAATAATTGGATAAATCAACACAATAAATTACATCATACTTATACCAATATTCACGGCCACGATGAAGATGTTGACGGTAAAGGATTATTTAGATTTACACCGGATGCTCCTCTTAAAAAAATGCACAAATTTCAGCATATATATTGGACATTTTTTTATGGTTTTTTAACCCTAGGTTGGTTTTTTGCTGATGCTGCTGCTTATAAAAAATACAGAGCAAGAGGTTTAAATAAGAGTCAGGGTGCTAAAAAAACGAAGGAGATAGCTGAGATAATATTTTTTAAGTTAGTCTACGTTGGTTATATGATTGTGTTGCCAATTGCTGTATTAAGTGTTGCTTGGTGGCAGGTAATAATTGGTTTGATAATAATAGAATTTACTGCGGGTATGATTTTATCTGTGATTTTTCAAATGGCTCATGTGGTAGACAAATTTGATTTATCAAATCACGATAAATTTGATGGTACTTCTAAGGATGAATGGACCGTACATCAAATACATAATACGTTTGATTTTGCCGTTAAAAACAAACTAATTACTTGGTATGTTGGCGGTTTAAACTTTCAAGTTATTCATCATTTATTTCCAAATGTATCTCACGCACATTACCCAAAGCTGTACAAAATTGTTAAAGAAACTGCTGCAAAATATAAGGTTAATTACCAGGAGTTTGAGACATTTAGAGAAGCCTTCAAATCACATCTTATTTTCCTTAGAAAATTAGGAAATCCACAGTTAGCCTAAGATTGCTCTAGCATTGTGTAGTATTTATAGAACACTTGCGTTTATAAAAAAGTGTGCTGTAATACCTGATTTTCAAGCAATTGTATTCTCTTTTGTAAAAGGGAATAATTCTTGGGAAATCTATGGTACAAATACTCAAACACACAGTTATACTTATACTGCTATTAACTACATCTGCTTTGTTTGCACCGCCAAACATTTATGATAAGGGTATTGGTAAAACTTGGACAGAAAACACGTTTGATTCATTAAGTGTGGATGAGCGAATAGCTCAATTATTTATGATTGAAGTTAGACCCACTTATGGCTCTAAACATTTGGCAGAGGTTGTAAGTACCATTCAAAACCACCAAGTAGGAGGAGTTATTTTCTTTAAAGGAGACCCTACGCAGCAAGTAAAGCTAACAAATAAATTTCAGGCTATGTCAAAAACAAAAATGTTGGTGGCAATAGATGGTGAATGGGGGTTAGCTATGCGATTAAACAATACAATATCATATCCATATCAACTTGGGTTAGGAGCTATACAAAACGAATCTGTTATTTATGATATGGGTAAAGAGATTGGCAGGCAATGCAAACGGATAGGTGTACATATTAATTTTGCTCCAGTTATAGATGTAAACAACAACCCTAACAATCCTGTTATTAATTATAGATCCTTTGGTGAGAATCCCACAAATGTTTGCAAAAAAGGATGGGCATATGCATCAGGAATGCAAGATGCTGGAATAATTGCGTGTGCTAAGCATTTTCCTGGTCATGGTGATACAGATGTTGACTCACACAAAGACTTACCGGTAATTAATCATTCAATGGAAAGATTAAGAGAAATAGAGTTTCAACCGTTTCAGTTTTTGATAAATCAAGGTGTTATGTCTGTTATGACAGCTCATTTATATATTCCAGCAATTGATTCAAGAAAAAATATAGCAGTAAGCATATCAGATAAAGCCATAAACGGCATCCTTAGAAGGGAGATGGGCTTTACCGGTTTGTCTTTTACAGATGCACTTAATATGCAAGGTGTAGCAAAGTATCACACAAATGGCGAGCTTGAACTTAAGGCATTAGCCGCAGGTAACGATATTCTACTATCACCGGGTGATATTCCAAGGGCAACCAGGTTAATAAAAAGAGCCATAAAAGAGGGCAGGTTAAGTGAAGATTATGTTTTTGGTAAAGTAATGAAAGTGCTTAACTATAAGCACGCAATGGGTTTACATGAGTTTGAAAGAATTAAAGAAGAAAATATTGAAGAAGATTTAAATCGGACTTCAGCAAAATATGTAAACTATAGGTTGGTAGAACAAGAACTTTGTTTGGCAAAAGATGACAACTTGATTGTACCAATAAATACAGACGATAACAAAAAAGTTATTTCTATTGCAATTGGTCATGGTGGAACTACAAAATTTCAAAAAGAGTTGGAAACATTTGGGGTTGACAAATACATAAGTATAAGTAAAAATGCTTCAGCAGCACAATACAATACTCTAAGCAAACAGCTAAAAGACTATGATGTCGCCATTATAAGCTTACATAAAACAAGTAAATACCCGCCACATTACGGTGTTACAGCTCAATCTGCACAGTTTATAAGAAACGCAAACAAGACCAATAATACACTATTGGTAAATTTTGGCAATCCTTACAATCTTAAAAGTTTTAGTGGTCAAAAATCCGTTTTATTAGCTTACGAAGATTTAGCTGCAAATCAAAAAAAGGCAGCTCAAGCAGTTTTTGGGGTGATAGGCGTAAATGGGTTACTTCCAATTACTGTAGGCGATGAGTTTGTCGCAGATATGGGTGTCACGACAGAGCCTTTAAGTGAGCTAAATACTGGTATTCCAGAAGAAGTAGGAATGTCTTCAACAAAACTGTCTAAAATTGATGTAATTGCCAAAAATGCCATTAATAGTGGTGCTACCCCGGGATGTCAGGTGTTTGTTGCTAAGAACGGAAGAGTAGTTTATAATAAAAGTTTTGGTAAACACGTATTTGGAGAATCTCAGTCAGTACAAAACTCGGATTTATACGATTTAGCTTCAATTACAAAAGTTGCTGCCACTACGGTTACGCTTATGAAATTAGTAGAAGATGGTAGATTGTCTTTAGATGATAAAATGTCTAAATACTTACCTGAGCTTAAGAAAACCAATAAGGACTATGTTACTATTCGTATGGTTTTAGAGCATAAAGCAGGTTTGAAAGATTGGATACCGTTTTATTATGAAACCATCCAAGATATTAATGTGTACGATTCTATTTATTCTAAGGTATCATCGGATACTCAAAACATTTATGTTGGTAATGGAATTTACATGCTTAACTCATATAAAGATTGTATTATGCAACGCATATATGATTCTGAATTAAGAACTATTGGTAAATATAAATACAGTGATTTAGGTATGATTTTGATGAAAGAATTAATTGAAAGACTTACCGGTACACCATTTAATGAATTTGTAGAAAGTGTTTACTATGAACCAATGGGGATAGAAAGGCTTACATTTTTACCTCTAGAGAAGTTCGCTAATAATCAGATAGTTCCTACATCTTTAAGTCCAGACATGAGACAAGGATTGGTGCATGGTACCGTGCACGATCCTGCTGCTGCTATGTTGGGTGGAGTTTCAGGACATGCTGGCCTTTTTGGTAATGCAGAATCTTTAGCAGCTTTAATGCAAATGCTATTAAATGGAGGAGTTTATAATAATGTAAGATATTTAAACAGAGAAACGATTAGTAACTTCACCAAAAAGCAAGCGTATGATTCGCGAAGAGGTTTAGGTTGGGACAAGCCAGAGATGAATAGAAGTAAAGGAAATCCGGCTTCGGATTTTGCTTCTGCACAATGTTTTGGACATACTGGTTTTACGGGAACAATGGTTTGGGCAGATCCCAAGCACGATTTAATTTATGTTTTTCTAAGCAACAGGGTACATCCTACTCAAGATAATAGAAAGCTTATAAGAGACGGCGTAAGAACTAACATTATGGATGTTATTTATAAAAGTTTTCTATACCCATAGAATGACGGCATTATTTTGGAATATAAATTATTATACTACAATATAACAGAATGAAAAAATCACTATTTGCAATTTTATTAGCCTTCACCCTTTCTTCTTGTGATGATCTTTTAAAGGTTTTAGAGTCAACAAGCTCTGCAACTGGCATTTCTCAAACAGAAGCTGTTTCTGGATTGAAGCAAGCTTTAGAGTTTGGAGTAAATAATGGAACATCATTCTTGGGGAAAACAGACGGATTTCTTAAAAACGCTGCTTATAAAATTATAATGCCGAAAGAAGTTCAAGATGGAATTTCTAAAATAAAAAGTAACGCAATTGCAAATGCTCTTGCTGGCCCATACATTGATAAAGTGGTGACCGCAATGAACAGGGGTGCAGAAAATGCTATGGCTGAGGCAAAACCAATTTTTGTTAATGCCATTAAGAGTATGACAATAACGGATGCAATAAATATTGTAAAAGGTGGAGATGGAGCGGCAACAGCTTACTTAAAGAAAGCTACGTCTGCTCAATTGAAAGAAAAATTTACACCAGTTATCAAAAAATCTCTAGACGGTGTTAACATAAATGATCCTTGGACTAAGGTTTCTTCGGCTTATAACATAGTAATGGGTAAAAATGTAAAAACAGACTTAAATGATTATGTTACAGAAAGAGCTATGGATGCTCTGTTCAGCCAAATAAAATCTGAGGAAGATAAAATCAGAAAAGATCCTGTTGCTCGGATAACACCAATACTTAAGAAAGTGTTTAGTTATGCAGATCAATATAAAAGATAAGAAGAACAAAAAGTATTTGGGAAAGCAATCACTTAAAGTGGTTGCTTTCTTGTTTATATTGGTATTAGGTGCTAAAATAACTGTACCATTGGGTAATGGCATTCCATTTACACTTCAAACTCTTGCATTAAGTTTAGGTTATTACTATTTGACCAAACCGCAAAGGATTTTATCTATAATAGTATACTTATTGTTTGGTATTGTAGGATTACCCGTTTTTAGCCAAGGAGCAGGCATAGATTACTTTGTAAGCTGGCCCATTGGTTTCTTTCTAGGTTTTGTACTTACGTCTACCATTGTTGCCAACAAAAAATCGTGGTTATTTACGTTGTTATACTTTATTCAAATTCATAGTGTTGTAGTGCTCTGTGGATTTGTTGGGCTAATTGCACATTCTATGGCTTTTTCAAAAGCAATAAATGAAATCTTGCATTTGTTACCCGGTATGATTATTAAGAGCCTTCTAGGAACGTTTATTGTTTACTTAATTGATAGTATTTATAGAGGAAAGATGCCTAATAAATCGCTTTTTTAACAGTTAAAAATTATTTGCTACTCTTGCAGTTTCATGTTCAAATAAATAAAGCAATCCTCTTTTTAGAAATAATCAACTACCTTTCTTTGAAAAAACATTTTCATAGAAATTACGATTTAAAAAAAGGAGCTTAAAAGAGCTCCCTTAATTAGTGTTTTAGAGGCATTAGGCTATCGCAGCAATCCCGGGCAGCTCTTTACCTTCAAAATATTCTAATAACGCTCCTCCGCCGGTAGAAACGTAGCTTACGTTATCTGTAAAACCAAACTTTTTAACAGCGGCACTACTATCACCACCACCTATTAAAGAAAATGCACCTTTTTCTGTTGCTTTAGCAACAGCTTCTGCTATTGCTTTAGTTCCTTTTTCAAAAGAAGACATTTCAAAAACACCCATTGGGCCATTCCACAAAATTGTTTTTGAATTTAGTAATACATTAGAAAACTGTTCGATAGCGTTCGGTCCAATATCAAGTCCCATCCAACCCGCAGCTATTGCACTGCTATTAACTATTTGCGTTTTGGCTTCATTACTAAAGTCATCTCCAGCAATGCTGTCTGCCGGTAAGTAAATTTTAACACCTTTTTCTTCAGCAGCTTTTAAAATTTCTTTACAGGTTTTAACTCTATCTTCTTCAAATAATGAATTGCCAATAAAACCACCTTGTGCAACTTTAAATGTGTATGCCATACCACCTCCAACTATAATGTTATCTGCAATTTTTAGTAGGTTTTCAATAATTAATATTTTATCGCTAACCTTAGCACCACCAACAATTGCCGTAAATGGTCTTTTTGGATTACTCATTAGTTTAGCAGCATTTGCAACCTCTTTAGCCATAAGTTTACCAAAGCATTTATCCTCAAATAAGTCAGCGACAATTGCTGTAGATGCATGTGCTCTATGAGCAGTTCCAAACGCGTCATTTACATAAATATCTCCGTGTTCAGCTAATTTCTTTGCAAAATCTTTATCGCCAGCTTTTTCTTCATTGTGAAACCTTAAATTTTCAAGTACGTGAATGGCTCCTGGTTCTAAATTTTCACTTTGAGCAACGGCTTTTTCACCTATACAATCATTAGAAAACACAACATAGGCATTTGTAAGCTTTTCTAAATGAGGAACTAAGTGGATTAAGGAGTACTTATTTTCATGTCCGTTTTTGGGCCTCCCTAAATGAGACATAATTACCACAGATCCACCATCACTTAAAATCTTTTTAATGGTTGGCAAAGCAGCGGTCATTCTGCTGTCGTCCGTAATTTCAAAGTTTTCATTTAATGGCACATTAAAATCTACTCTAACAAGAGCTTTTTTATAACAAAAATTATAAGAATCAACCGTTTTCATTATTTCAATGTTCCAAAAGTTTTAGCAGCATCAAATGCTTCTGCGGCTTCCCCCATTCTTATAATCTCAACCGGATTCATAAAAATTGGTTCAAGAGGCATATCTCTACCATCTCTATTTACTTTAGAAATTGCAATTGCAACATCTAATCCTTCAACCACACTGCCAAAAACAGCGTGTCTTCCATCTAAAAAAGGAGTAGGAGCAACTGTAATAAAAAACTGACTTCCGTTAGTGCCAGGTCCGGCATTTGCCATAGAAAGTATCCCTGGTTCAGTGTGCTTTAAATCAGGATGAAATTCGTCTTTAAAACTATAGCCAGGTCCGCCCATACCCATACCTTGTGGGTCTCCACCTTGAATCATAAAATCTGGTATAACTCTATGAAAAGTTAAACCATTAAAATATGGTTGCCCCTCTGATTTTGCAGTATTATTGATTTTGCCTTCTGCCAAACCAACAAAGTTAGCAACAGTTAAAGGAGCTTTTTCCATTTCTAACTTAATCAATATATCTCCTAAGTTAGTTGTCATTTTTGCATAAAGTCCGTTTTCCATTTCTGATGTATTTATTTTTTGTGTTTTTTCTTGTGTCTTTTCCTTTTGATTTTCAATACTTAATGTTTTTTCCTCAGCTGAGGTTTTTTCAGTATTACTACCGTGTTTTGTTTTAGTACACCCAGCAAAGAGTACCATTGATATAATTATAATAAAAATGTGTTTCATTTGTTACAAATTAGGTATTACAAATGTAGGATTTTAGGGTCTAACATTAGAACGAAAGCAAAAAATACATTTGCTTTGTAAACCTACCTGAAGAAGAAATTTCAAAAATATGGCGAAGAAAAAACCAGTTAAGAAAAAGCAATCTATTAAAAGAGTAAAAGCAAAACCCGTTACTAAAACATTATTTCAGAAAATTGAAGAGTTTTTGGAAAATAGACATCACATTATAGCATTGGTTATTACAGGATTAAGCTTAATACTAGCTTTAATGATGTTTGATGCTAAAATTTCAATGGGTTTAGATGATTCAACATACATTGAGCAAGGATTTAAGTATTCAACTGATTTTTGGAACCATTACTTTACAGCACAAGCTCCTTTTTATGCTATGTTTTTAGCATTACCAATTAAACTATTTGGTATTAACCTGGTGTTAATTAAAATGATAAATGTTATCTTTTTTGTTGCTAGTGTTTACATCTTTTATAGAGGGTTTAGGTTTAGAATAGGTTGGCTCATTCTTTTTTCGGCATTGGTAATATATGCTACAAACACCGAAGCATTAAGAATGGCTAGTTTAACTTATACCGAAGCATTATATCTGTTTATTCAATCTATCTTTTTATATGTTGGCATTAGAGTAATTGAACGTTTAGATAATAAAAAATCTATAGTTGAAAACTTAAAATCAAATTGGCTTATTTTATTGGTTTTGTCTGTTACTTTCTATTTCTTATTTTTAACTAGAACTGTAGGTATAGCAACTTTTGCAATCTTTATAGTTTACTACACATTTAAGAAACAATACAAGTTGGGTTTAGTTGTAGGTTCCGTTATGGGGTTGGTGTATGTAGCACTTGGAGCTCTAAAAGGAATGATTTGGGAAAGCACGAATCAATTTTCTACACAGGCTAAAATTTTATCTCAAAAAGATGCTTATGATGCGTCACAAGGTTATGAAGACTTTAGTGGTTTTATTGAACGAGTATTAGATAATACAAATCAGTTTTTCTCTTCTAGATTTTTTGAAATATTGGGCTTAAGGGAATATCCAAGTGAATGGAATTGGGGTTTAGCATTTTTTATATTAATTCCTCTAATATGGTCGCTAATACGAGCATTTAAAAAGAATAATTATGCAATTGCATTTGCGGTATTATATGTTGGAGCAATTTGTGCTTTTTCCTTTTTGGGAATGCAAAAATCTTGGGGCCAAGCTAGGTATATTATGATTTTGCTTGCTCCAATATTTTTAGGAGTATTTTGGCTTTTAACAGAATGGTTTAGCAAAGAAAACTCAAAGGGTTATCAGTTTTTTGCTTTAATAATTATGCTGTTTTTTGTTTTAGTAAATTTTGGAAATTCATTTAAGATTGCACAAAATAATATTCCAATTGCCAGGGCAAATCTTATAAAAGGTGATATGTACAAAGGATTTACGCCAGATTGGGTAAACTTTTTAAAATTAAGCAAGTGGTGTGGAGATAGTTTAAGCGATAACGAATTGGTAGCAAGTAGAAAAGCTCCTATGAGTTTTATATATAGTAATGGTAAAGAGTTCCACCCTATTTGGAGTACAACACCAAATCCAGACCCAGATTCAACTTTGGCATCTTGGAAAAAAAATGGAATAACCCATGTTATTTTGGGTAATTTAAGAGTGAACGCTAAAACGTCACAAGCTGGAATTATAAATACAGTGCACAGAATTCTTCAACCTATACAAAATAAGTATCCTGAAAAACTGGTAATGGTAAGAAAAGAAGGAGAATATGAAGAATCTGTGCTGATTAAAATTGACTATTAATGCAAGAGGATAGATTAAAGAATGAAATTGAGCATGGTAAAAAAATTGCTCAAAATGCGGAAGAAGTATGGAATTGGGAAAGTGGTGCAGGAAAGGTAAGAGCTGATAAAAGAGCATTGCATATTGCTAAAGCTTTAGGATTAAAGCAAGAAGACAAAGTTCTAGAAATAGGATGCGGTACCGGTCTTTTTACTCATAAGATTCATGAAATTAGCGGAAATAATAACATTGTAGCTACAGACCTTTCACCAGATCTAATTGAAGTGGCTCGCGAAAAGTATCCTCAACTTAACTTTGAAGTTGCGGATGCAATGAATATAAATTATGACGATGCAAGTTTTGATGCTGTATTTGGTAATTCCATTATTCACCATTTGGATTTTAGTTCTTTTTTGGTTGAAATGACACGCGTACTAAAACCTGGAGGCAAGATGTGTTTTGCAGAGCCTAATATGCTAAATCCTCAAATTTTTATTCAAAAAAATGTTCCATTCATTAAAAAATGGTTGGGTGATTCTCCAGATGAAACTGCTATAAATAGGTTTACATTTAAAAAGTACTTAGAAAGTAATGGCTATAAAAATGTTGAAATATTTCCTTTTGATTTTTTACATCCAGCAATTCCCAAACCTTTGATTGGACTAATTAATGGAATTAGTAATTTGGCAGACAAAACTCCTTTGTTAAAGGAAATTGCGGGTTCAGTACTTATATTAGCAGTTAAAGAATTAAATCCGTAAAAAGAATTCAACTATAAAAAACCTTTTTAGCTTTTTGTATCAATAGTACATTAGGACAAGCACTGGATAGAGGGTTAGTAGCATATTATCCATTTACAGGAAATGCAGATGACTCAGGGCCTAACAGTTATGATGGTGTATTAACAAATGGCCCAACCCTAGATCATGATATGTTTGGTAATGATAGCTCTGCCTATCGTTTTGATGGCAGCAATGATTATGTTTTAATTGATGAAATGGGCGATAATTACCCTGAAGAAGAAGCGAGTGTCGCATTTTAGGCTCAAGCTGATTTAATGAAGTCTCAAAACACTTATTTCCTTAACCTATACAACTCAAACAATAGGTTGAGTGGAGAAGTAATGTATAGTCATAGTGGATCTAATTATTGTTTCTTCGATCTTGACAATATTACCTCTGGGCGGTTGGACTATGCCTTCTCTTTTGACCCATTTTGGCATCACTATGTTTATTACACATAGCAAAACAAGCAATAAAAAGAAACTCTACATAGATGGTAATTTGGTTAAAACTGTAAATGGTTCTGCTACCTACACTCAAACATCTAATGTAGATATGTGGATTGGAGGAGGAGTGTACTTATCTGGTGGACTATACTTTGATGGTCGAATTGATGAGTTTAGAATTTATAACAGAGAAATAGATACTTCCGAAATAACATTACTTCAGTATATTCACGATGGAGATACTCTTGCAGATTACTTTTCTAGCGATACTTGTTTATTTGTAGATACAGTTACATATAATGATACTATATAAACAATCATCTATGACACTTTGTATGCCTTTGATACTTTAAACGTATACGTTTTTGACACATTATTTTAACGATACAACATTCTATTCCGTTTAAGACACACTTTCTTTTAGCATTAATTCGGCCTCTACTGGGTCTCCAGTAAATGTTAACATAAAGGTTTACCCTAATCCGGCAACTACTAAAATAGTAATTGATGTTTCTCAATACACCTCACTTAATAATTACTTAGTAAGGGTTTTCAATTCCTTAGGAAGTGTTGTCCATACTTCTTCCATAAACTCTTCAATAGAAGAAATAGATGTTAGCTCAATAGGAGGTGCTGGCAGTTATTACTTGGAAATATATGATTCTAGCTTATTGCTTAAAGCACGAAAGGCTATTATTATTCAATAGCTTTAACGCGACCACTAAATACAAAAAGGATAACCGCTAGGTTATCCTTTTGTGAGTTAATGGAAT
>ENA-UZXC01000302-UZXC01000302.1-metagenome-genome-assembly--contig:-Day-2-25m-contig-302_pt1 | contig 16497 bp, 25 predicted proteins | sample MGYA00260340_ERZ794900 | MGnify/ENA metagenome assembly ERZ794900 | reverse complement strand
ATTCTAAACTGCCCTAGCTCAGCGGTTGCCGTATTGGTTGTAAATTCAACCTCCCCCGCTATGTCGCTTAACAGGGTGTTTAAATTAACTTTAGCGTAAGACTTTGTTAAAGTGTTTTCTTTGAGCTTAAAAAATTCGTCGTGACATTCTAAAACAACTGGGCTATCTATATGAATGTTATAAATGTAACCGTCAAAACGAGTCTCTAAATTTGGAAAATACCCTAATTTGATCGTTACCTTGTCGCCTCTTTTAAACAGGCTATTTTGACCGATAAATACAGGCTCTCCGTTTTTGGTTATTCTTTTAGGTATTTTGATAAAAGCCTTATCTGTAAACTCTTTCCAGCTAGAGTTTATTTCTACCTCAGTAACAAAATTAATAACGTTGTCGTCTATTGTTATTTCACAGTTTAACCTTTTCATTAGATAGTGTCGTTTTGCAACTCTACGGGTTTGTCTGAAAGCCCGCTAATTCTAAACTGCTGTATGTTTTCGTAGCCTGTACTCTGTGGCATCTCGTAACCAGTAACGACTACGTCAGTAATTCCAAAATGCGCTAAATACTTTGATACCATTTTTATAGCTACTGGAGCTTTTAAAATTTCTATCAAATTATTGACGTCGTCAATAGGGTAACTGTTATCTCTGGTAGCTAGTACACCCTCTATTTCTATTTGATAGTCATTATCGCTAATATACTCCTTAACAGTTCCATTTCTACCCTGTATCGGTGTTGTTACTATATTTTTAGACTGTGTAATAGTCATAACTACAGCGTCAATTTTTACGCCTCTTAATATTGATATTTGAGATCCGTCTAGATCGTTGTATTTAAACGGTTCAATTTCTAGGCTAGTTATTACCTGAGTTCCGAAAAAATTAGTATTTGACCCCTCGGGCTGGCTAAAGTTAAATTGCTCGTCCCTGTCCTGTGTCTGTAATTCATCAAACACTAAAAACTTAGACTGTAACAAGCTAATGAGGTTAGCCTTAAAACTGAAAGCTCCTACTGAAAAAGGCATATTTTTTTATGTTGTTTGTACGTCATTAACAAGCCCTAAAAAGAGGCGCGATACCTCCCTTTTAATGACCTCGTTTAATTCCGCGGGGTTTTTAATCATTTCGAAATTTTGCTCTTTTACTAAACTACCTATGTTAATGTTAAAGTTTTTAGGCGCTGCAGCCTTAACCTCAGATAGCCCGCCTTTAATATTGCTAGAACTAGTAGCGTTTGAAAGCTCAGGCATAACAGATAACCCTGTTTTTTTAACCTCCGTGTTTTTCTTTACCTTTTCTTTTTGAGTCTGTAACTCAACTATTTTTTTGTTCTTCTCATCGCCAGCTAATTTACTAAACATATTATCGCTGAGCTCTGCAACTTTTTTAAACATTCGACCGACTTTGCCAGGTAGTTTAGCTAGTAATTTAATCATACCAGTAATAGGCAAAAGCATTTTTTGAATTAACATAACGCCTATTTTTCTGAGCGCTCCTAGTATTCCTCCAGACTTAAAAGCGTTAACTAAGTTATTCCAGCCCTCCTTTATAAAGTCCATAACGTCGGCGATCATGTTACCGACAAAGCCAAACTCTCGCAATCGATCTGTTAACGTGTCCCAGTGTCTAATTAGCGCGATAATTCCAACAATTAGCGCAGCGATGCCCACGGCTATTAACCCTATAGGGTTTGCATACATTACAGCGTTTACGGCCAGCATAACCCCCTTAAAAATTAAAAACGCTCCTGTCAATACCCCCACAGATATAGCTATAGTTTTAACTATTTCTTTGTGTTTTAAAAACCTAATAGCTAGCTCTGTTAGAGCTTTTAAAATTGGAGCTAAAGCCTCCCCGAGTTCAGTCATGGCTAGCTTGAAATCGCCCCTTAAAGTAGACAAACGTCCGCCTAGCGTTTTACTCATTTTTTGAGTCATGTTGTTGAAAAGCCCACCCTCGCTAGTGGCGTCAATAAAAGCCTGTTTAACTTGACTAAAAGGAATCAGACCCTTACTCATTTCGTCCTTTAGCTGGCTCATTGTCTTGCCTGTCCTTTTGGCTATATTTTGTAACGGGTTAAAACCAGCGTTAATAAGCTGTAGTAAATCCTGACCCTGCAAGCGTCCTAAACCCCTGATTTGTCCGAAAATGACGGCTAACTCTTTCAGGTCTTTACCTGTACCAGCGGAAACGTCTCCTAAAAAGTCTAACGAACCCTTGGCCTCCTCTACCCCCATACCGAAAGCCATTAACGTTTTAGTAGCGTTAATTACTTGCTGAGGCTCAAAGGGCGTTCTTACGGAAACTGCGTTTAAGTCCTCGATTAGTTTTTTAGCTTTTTCTGTACTACCTAAAAAAACACTAAAAGCTGTCTCGTTCTGCTCCATTTGAACGGTTAAGTCTACCATGTTGCGGCCTAATTGAGTCATGCCATAACCAACCCCAGCAAAAGCGAGGCCGCCCATTACTTTATTAAGCCCCGCAAACCGACCAGTAACTCCTGTAGAGCCTTTACCGATCCCGCCCTTTAACCTGTCCATGTCTTGCCGTAGATCGTTGACTTGCCCCATTATGTCCGCAAGCCCTTTGCTAACGCCTTTATCGACTAGCCTAATTATGTATTCCTCGCTTTGTGCCATTAAAGGTGCTTTTATTGTGTTTTATTCTGTTTTATACCTTTCAGCCTCGTAGTTAAGACAAAAAACTAAATCGCCCCATAATTTGCTAAAACTATCATCGTCTAGGGTGTTGGGGTTAACTTTAAAATGGAAACGCAAAAGCGCTCCCATTTTCCTAAACTCTTGACCCTTTAAACTAGAGCCCTCTAACTGATAGTTTTCTATAGCTTTTTTATTGTAGCGGTCCTTTTTTCGATTAACTCAATACAGCTAAAATAAAAATCGTTCGCCACGTCTTCACGCTCTTTAATAATCGGGTCCGCTTGTAAAATACAGCTATTATAAATCAACTCTCCAGCCGTCAGCATTCTAGGCGGGTTTGCCATTAAATGCCCGAGAGCTGACTCTAAAGTATGCCTAGGTATCGGTTTTAAATAGGCTTTAGCCGTTCCGTGTTCCTCTACTTCTACCTCTATTAAATGCTTAGCTCCTAATGGTTTAGTACTTTCTGCGTTAGGTGTTTTTTTCTCCTCTGTCATGTGTTTATGTTTTATAGTTATTGACGTCTAAATATAAGAAAACCCGAGCTTTAATAAAAAAGCTCAGGCCTCTTAGAAGAAAATCCCTAACGATTAACTATAAACAATATGTGAGCAAGTTAAGTCGAAAGACTTTTTAAGGTCTCCGTCTCCTTGCGCTCCGCTCATTCCGTCAGTCGTAAACTCGCAATTTTTTAAGACGTGAGTCCTAGGGTTTTGCGGGTTAGCGAAATGTATAGTAATGTCAAACGGCGGAATAGCTAACAGGCTGCCGTTAGGCGCTGAGCCTCTAATAAGCTCTACGTCGTTCATTGACATCTCAATACTAACGCTAGTCTCTATAGCTCCTCGGCCTCTCGATACAGGCCTATTACCTAAACCGTAGTTATTAACTTTCTCTTGTGTTTCCTCGTAATCAATAGAGGAAATAGACGGCATTACTACGCCCGCAATTCTTGCAATTATTTGCGTATAGTCGTAAGCTGTCCCGTTTACTAATGGTAACATAGTTTTTATTTTTAAGCGTTAGACAATTTAACGGCAAAACCGATATTAACAACAATTTGACGCCCTACGCCTACAGGTACTAAAACAATAGCTAGTGAAAGCTGTGAAGTTGTTAAAACGTCTTGCTCTGGGTTAATAATAACCTCGAACGCCGAAAGCTCCCCGTCTCTCTCCATTTGCTCTAAATGCTTGCTAGCGTCGTTTTTAATCTCAGCTATCACGTCAGCTGTTAGCGTTCCGTCTGGGTTCACGTATAACGGACTGTTTAAGTTAGGTAGTAAAAAAGTCCTTACTCCTCTAACCGCTTTGTCCATTGTACGGTTATTTTCGATATACGCAAAGTCCGAGGTTACAGCTATAGCCGTGTGCGAGTCATTAAAATAACTCCCGTTTGTCCCTACTTGCTTACGTATAAAAATATAGCCTTTATCGTTTAAGCTGTCTAGCGCAGCCTTAGCCTGAGACTTAACTAATACAGTCGCTGAGCTTAAAGCTAGCGCTGGCTCGTCAAACTCCAGCCCGTCTACTAGGTCGTACTTACCAACCCAGCCAACGTTTAGATGTACTTGAGCCTCAGATACTACTCCTAAAAGTGTCCCTATTGCTGTTATACTTTGAGACTCTGACGCTCTTAGAGCTGCTCCCGCGTTGCTTCCGTCCTCTCCGATCACAACCGAAACGCTTTTATTAGATAGCGCTCTTAAATCGTCAAGGCTTGCGATGTCAGAAATCCCCTCAAAATTACCCGCGTATAAAATACTTAACGGCATATCCTGAGCCTCTAACGTGTCCGCGTGACCTTGCAAAGTGCTTAACGTAGCTGTTGCAAAAGCTGTGCCCCCGTCGTAAAAAGCTAACTGTCTAATCTCTCCGTTTGCGAACTCTTGGACCGTCACTACTTCGCTGTAGTCTATCGAGGTGTTATCTATTAGATTAATAAATAGCTCCCCTTTTGGCTGCTTAGCGAAATACTGGTTAATGTGGTACCATAAGATAGCTGTATTAGCCCCGCCCTCTACAATTCCTAACGCCTCCGCCTCCTCTATAGAGAAAACTTTTTTAATTCTGTCGTCAGTCGCAAAACCGCTAGGCAAACCTGCGTTAGTGTAAGGCATTACAAAGCCGCTAATATGGTCCTTAGAGGCTAAAGGCCTACCTAGCCCTCCCTGTCCTCTGTTTATTGTTATTTTTGGTAAAGCCATTTTATAACTGGTCTTTAATAATTTTTAAAATCTGTGACTTATTCGCGCCTTTCGGTAATTCTAGCCCCTTGCTCTCTGCTAACGCTTTTAACTCTTTTACTGTTAATCTGTTAAGCGGTTTTTCTTCTAACCCTTTTTTAACCTCGTTAGCGTTTATATAAACCCAGTCTGAACCCTTAAAAATCAATCTTTCGAACTTGATAGCCTTTTCTGTTGATACTATCGTCTTAGATTTGTTTTTTAAGTTAAAACTGTGAGAGTGTGCGAAATGCTCGGCTTTGAATGTTTGACCGTCAGACGTTAGATATAACGTCCCTCCGTTAAGAGAGACGTCAACCATAGCCTTTTTAATTGCTTCATTCATAACTCCCTAAAATTACGGTGCTACGTAACCCTGTCTAATTGCAACAATTCCCGAATTATCCGTCCTAACAATGCTAGAACCGTGCTCAACTAACGCCGAGAAAATAGAACCGTAATAAGCTGCTTTATCTTCCTCAGCAAATACCTTTATAGCTCCTGTAGCTGCTGCTACCGCTGACTCATGAAAAGCAATCGCTCCTAAACAGTCTGTAGCTGCTGCTGATGCTCCTACTGCTTTTTTAGTAACAGTGTTGTTAAACAAAACAACGTCTGGACGCATGAAAATATTGAAACCGAAAATTTTACCGATCGACCCCTCTAAAAGGTCCCCAGCTCCTCCAAAATCCTTTCGAACTAGCGAGTCAATGCCTAAAAGCTCGTAAACCATTGACGCTGGCAGCAATAACGTTCTACCAGACTTAGGCATTTTATCCCTGTCTAGTTTTAACGCCATTCTAGCTACGTCCTCTTTGGTTAACTCTTTTCTATCCCCTGTAGCTGTCGCGTGAGGTAATAAAGCCGTCGCAGCTCCTGTAGTCTCTAGAACTAAGTCTGTACTACCAGACCCCGCCCAGTCGTGCGCTACCTCGTTACCTATAGACTCGTTCATAACTCTCATGTGTTGCCCTAAAACGCTAGCTCTTTTAGCGTAAGACGTTTGCATTTCGTCAAAGTCTTTGATTAGAATAGGGTCAGTCGTGAACTCGTTTAACAGATATGTTAAATCTGTGTCAGTTCTTTGTGCGATAGTCGCTGGAACAGAGGCTCTGTTTTTTACAACCGATGGCGCTGCTCCTGACTGTGGCACGTGTACAACTCCGTTACCTGTATAAATACCGTGATCTGTTCCTTGCGAAATAAATTCGTTTTCTTGGTGCAAAGTCTCTTTAATGTCTTGCGTCCAAATTTCCCTAATAATTCCCATTTTTTAAATGTATTCTATTAATAAATAAATCCGTTAATTACCCCTTGTATTTAACCCCGTATTGCTCCTCGAACATTACAGCGTAAAGCTCTGGCTGTTCGTTTCTGATCTGCTCTAGTTTAACTGGGTTGTTCTTTTCTAAGTCTCTTAAAGACTCTTTAGACTCTCCAGAACCTTTGCCCGCTCCCGCTGCGTTCATTACATCAACTGGCTGCTTAATAGCTGTTTTAATAACTAAGTCCAAAGCCTCCGCGTTGTTTTCAAACTTTTGCACTAACGCCGCCTTGTCCTCAGCGTTAAATAGCCCGTCGTTAATGGCGTTATCTACTTTAGCCTCTAAAGCATCTTTTTTTGCTTGCTCCTCTTTAGCTTCAAACTCTGCGATTTTAGCCTTTAACCCCTCGATTTCCGCTGCTTTGTTTTTTGACTCGTTAGAAATTGTCTCTAACTCTGTAGCTTTGTTCTCAATCGAGTTTTTTAAAGCCTTTACTGTCTCTAAAACCTTAGCCTCATCTGTTGACTCGTCTAGGTTTAGGAAATTTAATACGTCTTTCATTTTATTACGTGTTTTTAAATTTTTACTGTGTACATGGTTCATAACTGTAAAAAGCTCGTTTGTTGTAATGTTTTCAACGTCTATAACTCGCTTAGTACTTAAGATCTCGTCAGCAAAACCAGCTTTTAACGCCTCTGTAGCTCCTAGCCATGTCTCGCGTCTCATTACGTCGTTTAGGACTTCTCTAGAAATATTAGAGTTATTTTCTAGGATAGTAAGTAGACCGTCGCGCATACTGTTGGCCGCGTTTTTAGCTTTCTCTGAGTCCGCGCTCTCCCCTACAGGGAATGGGTCGTGTATCATCATTTTACCAAAATCAGAAATATACCGCTTTGCTCCAGCTAAAAAAATAACCCCCGCAATGCTCGCCGCAATCCCGTCTACATAAGTATAAACTGGCTTTTTAGCGTTCCTAATAGCTGAAAAAATGCTCCAGCCGTCTAAAACAGATCCGCCTCCTGAGTTTATTCTAATCTTAATATCCTCGACGTCGTCCATAGAGTCTAAAACATTAATTAACTCAGCTATACGAGTTCCAGAAACGCCCCCTTTTTCGGTTTGTCCTATACGATCATATAAAAATATAGTCGCTGTCTCGTTTTTAATGCTGTGTAACTGCTTCAAGTTCATAGCTCAAATATTTACTTTTAAATACTTAAATGCTTAACTTAAAGCCTTTAATTACCATAATGTCAGTAAAAAACAAAGAGCTTTTAAAGAAGCGCCGCGAATACGTAGCCACGGAAATACTAAAACGCTCGCACGAAAAAGCCGAGGCTGTAGTTAATGAAATAGCCGAAAAGCTGTTTTTGAACCCTCGCACTATATGGCGGGACCTGAAAGAGTACAGAGAGAGTTGTTAAACCTCTCCGTCTCCTGTTCTTATTGTGTCGTTATCTATGTCTAACGATCTTGTTAAGTCTAAAGTTATAGGCGCTTCTGTAGATGTTAGTCGTCTTTGTACGGCTGTAGTGTCTACAGTTATAACAGTTCTAAAACCTACAACCCAGTCTGTAAGCCTGTCTCGGTCGGTATCTTGCAGCTCCATAGTTCTAACTATATTACTGCAATAGTCTAACTTGTAACCATGTAAAGCAACTCCTACAGCGCTAACTAAATCTAAAAGGTCTAAGTCTTCGACTAATTGGCTAAAAATACAATGGACGCTAAAGCCTAGATCGATTTTCTGGACTCCGTAATTTTCGGATCTGTAAACAATGTCTGAAAACTCAATAAATAACGCGGGGTAGCGGTGCGCTTTTTCTTTTTGCTCGTTGTCTGGTTGGTTATTCCATAGAGCGGAATGTTTAAAAAGCAAGTTATTGCTCCCGTCTCTTAACTCTGCTGTTAACCTTGTTATTAGATCGCTATAAAATTGCTTTATCATACGTTTATTATTTTTCTAAGCTCTCGCTGTGCTATTACGTTAATTCGTTTACTCAAAACTCTAGACTCCCCGATAAATTGACGCCTAGGCAAGTGTCGCCCCCCTCGGTTGTGGTATTTTGCATACTCAACCCCATAGGACCCGACCCTTATTAACCCTTTAGGGTTTTGTTTGTTCCAGACCGCTTGCTTGACCTGTATGGATCGCCTAAGGTGTCCACGCTCAACAAGTAAAGCCCGCCCTCTGGTTTTGTCGGTTTCTTTTTTTCTCGATACCCACGGGTCAGAGCCTATGGCCTCGTTAGAAAACGATTTCTTTTGCCACGACATTAAAAAGTGATTTTTAGCCGCGTTCCCCACTTTTTTAGGTAGGTTTTTTTTAAGGCTATCAAAGGCTTTTATTTTCTCCTCTATTTTCCAGCGCTTAGCCATTATTTAGCTTTAAACGTTAGATTATTCCCTTGTTGAGCTGTTGGCTCTTTGTGGCTGTTAACGCCTGTTAAAATCGCCTCCGCTGGTTTCTCTGGCGTTGGTAGCCCAAAGTTTCGTCTAGCTCTTTCTTGGTGCTCCTTTTTAAAATTAAAATAGGGGTGCGATTTATCGAATATAACCCCTGTTTTAGCGGGGTTATTATTAAATAGCGCACTATCTGGCGGAGGTACTATGTCGAGCGTCTCGTCTGGTGTTAACTTAACCCTGTCGTTATCGTCTAGCTGTACGACCATACATCGGCAATTCCACCCGTTAGGCGGGTAGTGAGTGTCCCAGAATTTATGGTTTACAGGTAATGTAATTCCGTTCCACGCTCTGTGATCGTGCCTAACTCTTTCGTCTCCAGCTGTGACATACTTTAAGTAGGGTAAAGCCTCTGCGTCCTCTGATATTTGTCTCCACTGCGTAGCGGTTTGAGCGCTCGTAACGGCTGTGTCGTATTCGGTACGCATCCAGTTTTTATTGTAAGTGTCAAAAACATTTTTAGCGTCTTTTTTAAAGTCTGTAAAACTACGTTTAAAACCGTCAGCGCTAAAAACTAGCTCGCTCATGTCTCTAGCTTGCTGATAAGTCTTAGCTCCCGAAAAAATAGCGATATTATGTTTAAAATACTGGTACAGCTTTAAGTCAGGCGCTCCGACGTCAAAAACTATATTTTCGCCAAAAACTACATCTAGTCCCGCGGACAAATAGCCGTTAATAGCGTTATAAAGGTCTAGCGGCAAGCTGTCTGGGTTTACATTACCTAGATAAACGTTATTAACGAGGTTTTCGAACTCCTCAGGCGTGTAGTCAAACTCTGCCATAGTTAAGCGTCGTACAAGTTGTTAACGTCTTTCATAACTGAGCTAGTTCCGTTAAAATTAGCTTTTTCCTGTACCTCAACCCCGAAATGTTCTTTTATATAGCCCGTAGGCACGATGTAAAACGGTAAAAGCTCTTTAACGATATTGAACTGCTCCGCTTTGCTTAACTTTTCCGAGTTATCCCATTTTGGCGTTAGCCCTTGCTTTATGATCCCTAAACGCTCTAGTTTTGGTAGTAGTTGCTTTTTGAAATTAAATAGAGCTTTATTTTTAATCGACGTGATTAAGTCGTTTAACATTCTTTCGTGAACCTCTGCGCTGCCTACGTGTGCCTTTTCTTCGGTAGTCCCTGTTTGGTTTAGAACTAGTTTAGAAAGTTCGCTGTTTGCTCTGCTTATTAATTGGTCGTAAACCTCATAAGCGTCCGTACTACTAGACTGTACTAGCTCTATTTCGTCATCTAAACCGATAACGGACCAGCTAGCCTGTCCCATATTCTCTAACATAGCCTCCATGTTAGATTTATTCTCTGGGTTATGTATAGACGTTTTCCCTACTCTTATAGGCATTCCGAAAAGCTCGGCGTAATGAGACCATGCGCCTAAAACGCCTTTTTTCCATAACACTAAAGGCGTGGCTTTGTGTAAAATCCCTAAATCATGTGTGCTGCCGCACTCTATTAGCCAGTCATAATATGGGCGCTCCCTGTAAGAAACCCCGCTGAAAGCATAGCCGTTAACGTCTTTTTTAACGATTCCCGCCTCTGGGACCACGTTTTCGCGATTAACCAGCTTAAGTTCTAGCTCGTTGTTTTTTACGTCACATATTTGAATAAGCGAATGACCGTAAAAAATAGACTCAATAAAGTACTTTAAATACTCGTTAAACCACTCGTTTTTTAGCTTGTTTGTTTCCTCAGTGTCTAACTCATTGTTAGAGTCTAATAGCTGGAGCTCTGACGCTTGGACTTTAATTAATATCGTGTTCATTAATCCCGAGAGGTGCGCGTCCAGAACTACATCTCTATAGATGTTATAAAGGCTAGCTCTCTGCGGGTTGTGAATATTCTCTGCTATAATGGTTTGAGTTCTCCACTTTTGAATATCTTGCGTTACTCTTGTTTGCTCTCGCTTTGTAATTTTCTCAATTACTTTAAGTTGCTCCGATACCTTACGAGTAACGTTTTCGACCTCATGAGCCTTTCCTCCTATGTTAAAACCTAAAATTTTCATTTCTTAATAGTTGTGTTTTGACGTGTTCGCGCTGTTTCCAAAAGTAATGTCTAGCCCTTTGTTCTCTCCATGATCGACCAGCTCTAGTTCCATATCTAAACCGTGCCTAGGGTTTGCTACCTTTCCTAAATACTTAATCGCGTCGTCTCTTTTCTCTATTCTAAACGCTGGAATGTTACGCGGGTTAATTCTGCTGTGTAGCTCGTATAGCGTAACGTCAGCCACTAAACGCATAAGTAAATCATTCCTATCTGTCCCAGTCTTTGCGAATTCATTAACCACATTGTATCGCTGTCTTAAATAGCTTTTAACCTCCTCCTCAGCTGCAGCTAGCGCATCGTTAATTAGCGCATCGTCCGAGCCTGTAATCTCGTCTATTTCGTCTAGTGGTATTAAATGCTCAAAGTCTGATTTTAATAAAAAAGCCATGTCTAAATATTTGCTCTAAATTTAATTAATAACTGCGTGACCTCCTAATGTTTACGCCGCCCATGCTTACATGGTTAAAGTCTTGTCGCCCTGTTCTGTAGCTCTCATAGTCAGCCTCGAAAGCCTTACAAATAAAGTAATCAAAAGTATCAGAGGTGTGACCGTGCTTTTCATAACTTACCTTTGTCTCTGGGTTTCGCTCTTTTATTTTCGCTTTCTTACCGTCTGGAGCTTCTTTACAGTTGTTAAAGTCCTCGACCGACTTTTTACAGTCTCTGTTTATTTCAATACTTATGCCGTTATAACCTTTCTCTAGTACTTGGTTGATAAAGTTGCCCCTCATAACTATAGACGGGTTAGAGGCTGGGACTCTTAGAGACGGGCTAAACTCTTGTAAGTTGTCCGTTATTAAGGTAAAAAAGTTGTGGCCCTTTTCTAGTTTCGTGTCTTGTTTTCGGCTAGTTGCGTCTCCGTAAATAAACAACCCGCTTTTGTGTCCTTGGTAAGTTGCTGTAATTCCTTTACAAAGCTCTTTAACCGTGTTGCGTGGCGACTCGTAACAAAATTCTCCGATTTGCTTTATCTGCGTGCCGTTGTGTATCTGGTAAGCTGTAGCCGTAATGTATGGGTTAACGTTTTCGTCAAAACTAATATGTAGCGGCTTTGTGTGATCGTAACCAGTTGCCCCTGTATGGTTATCGATACTAAAGCATTTGTAAAACTCTCCCCCTGTTTTTAGCTCTATATCCCAGTTACCGTTTACAAAAACCTCATACTCATACGCGGGTAGGTTTTTCAAGCTCTCCCTGTAGTCGTCGGGTATGTATGGGTTATCCGTAATTTTAGACTGTATATAGGTCCATGAACTTTTTAACTCTCCTCTTTTCCACGGGTAATAGACCTCCTCACGTACCCAGCCAGCTGTAGGGTTGCAAGTTCCTATTATTATGCTAAGCGGCTGTTTTAAACCCTCTGGCATAATGTGAGACCCCGCTCTCTCGATACCTTTTAAAAAAGTTTTATGCCTCATTTCGTTTATTTCCTCAAAAAGAAACCCGTTAACCTCTAGACCTTTCCAGCGGTTAAGCTCTTTATCTTGGTCGTAGTTTTCGGAAAAGAACATTATTTGAGATCCGTTAGTAAATGTTACTATTTGCGTTTCTTGGTTATAGCTTTTAACAAAGTTTTCAGGGCATACTTTCCAGAACGACGGTATAGTGTTTCGTTTTAGAGTAGGTAACGAGTCTCTTACAATAGCCCAGCGGCTGCTTGGGTAGATTTTAGATAATAAAATAAGCGTACCTATCCCAGCAAAGGTTTTGCCTCCTCTAATAGCTCCCCCGAATAAGACGAAAGTAAAGCGACCGCTAAAAACCGCCTCCATAAATTCGACCTGTTTAGGGAATGGGTTAAACAGGGTTTCTTTGCTCATCGATTAAAAGGTAAACTCCTGATCGCCAATTTTGAAAACTTGGACTTTGTTAGTGTTTGTTTGCTCTACCTCTGTTTTATCTTTCCAGCCCATGTTTTTAAGCGCGAAAATTGACCCAGTAGGCGATCCACTTCTAAGGTTTAACTCGTAACTATTCTCTACTATGGTTAACGCTCGCCTTACGGCGTAAGCAAAATTTTCTTTATCTCTGTAGTTATAAAGAGTTTGTTTGCTATCAAAGCCTAAGTATAAAGCTAAGCCTGTAGACGTTGGCGGCTCTGGCTGTCTGTCGTAGTTCGTTTTCTCGATGCCCTCTGCTGTTACGATAGTCTCAACCTCATCGTTAACCTCGCCCTGTATGTAGTCGAAATACTCAATAATTTTAGCCTCCAGCTCCTCTGGCGTTTCGTAGTGAGGCGGCCGACCCCCTTTATTCCCTAAAGCGTATTTATTCCCCTTTGCTGCTGCCATATTTTAATTATTTGCTTGTTTTTCAGTTTGTTGAGGTTTGTTCCTTAAATGGGTGTCTATGTTCTTAGATCCGAAAACAACCCCTAAAAGCATAGCTATAAGCCCATGGTCCACGGTCTGAGTGTGTACTTGATACAATACAACCCAAATAGACGCTATAAGCGTTAAAAACAGGTTTAGCCTAAGCGAGCTTTTATTTCCTTTTTCATCATTTAGATAATTCATAAAAAACTGTTTACTCAAATATACAAAAACAAGAAAAGCCCCCCGATAGTTGAATTAGCTCTAACTTATCAAAGGGGCTTTTGTCTTATTCCCTACGTAAATATAACAAAAAAGCCCAGTAATTAAACCGAGCTTTTAAGTGCAAATTCAAATAAACCTAATGTCTGGCGACAGATAAAATATAGAAACACAAAGCTAGCTAAATAAACCTGTAAATACCTCGTATTTAGTCAAAAGTTTAAGCATTTCTTTGATTTCATCCATAGATATAAGCCCTCCATTTTTAAGCTGACTGTAAACCCAAGCTAAAACGATCGTTAAAAAAGCTAGTTTTGCGACTAGCTCCCCGATAACCTTAGCCCAGTTTGTAGAGCCTTTCGGGCTGCTTGCCGTCTCCTCGTTTTTTGTAGTTTCTACAGCTTTAACAACTCCACCAACTACAGGCACTGCTTTTGCTGTGTTTTTTACTAGGTTTCCTAAAAACCTTTTAACGTTAAATTTTTTCATTGTGTCGTAATAAATTAGGGAACAATTCCTCTGTGAATTTAGCCATTTTCTTAGTTCGAGAAACCCAGCCTTTAATGTATACCGATTGACTCGCTCTAGCGGCTACGATTTCAGCAAAAAATAAGTTTCTTTCGTTGCATAAGTCTAACAGATTAGACTTGTAAATTTCCTTAAGTGTAACTGGCCCTACTATGCCGTCAGCCTCAACATTAATAGAACGCTGTAGCAACTCGTTGGCTCTTTTAACTCCGTGGTTAATCGACATATCGAAAAGCATGGGCTGTATCTCTATAGGGTAACATGGCAAAATAACCTTATCCCAGTAGTCACGGGTGTAAATATCAATAGCCTCGGCCTGTGTAATATTTTCAATGTCTAGATCTGGGTAGGCTCTGGCGCTTATTCCGTACTTAGTGCCTTTAAAGTCTCCGCTAGGAGTGTAGTCTCCCCTGTCGGTCGCTTCCTTTTTAAAACCTCCCTCGATCTCTAGAGTCCTTTTAATGGTTTTTTCTTTAACGTATTGCTCGAAATCTAACTCCATAATCCCGTTAGTGTTATAATTGAAATAATAAATAAATACAGTAATAAAAAAAACACTGTAATAACCCGTTCCTCTTTGTCCCTACCTAATAAATTCCTAACAAACCAGTTAGGCGTTTTTTTAGCTCTCATTTTCAGCCTCGTTAATTGTTGGCACGTCTCGCCACTCTGTAGAGTTTTCAACCTTTCCGTTTAACTCTTTAACAACTTTAAACTTTTGCTGTAAAACTAGAGACGTTAACCTCCCAGAGTCACGTTTTACCTGTCTTAAATCCCCTGTAGGGAATTTCGCAATAATATTACTCACGTTACTACCATTTGAACGCTGTAGCCATATTCTCGGCTCAGCTCGTTAATATAATTTTGGAGCGTGCTCGGCACGGCGGTCCCCACGGGCACAAAAATAATTCTTTTTTCGGCTTGTAGCTTAATAAAGCCCTTTAGCCTCCCGTGTAAATAGTACCGCCTAGCTCTCTCCTTTCTAAATCTAGTCTCAGTTTTATTAAAACCGTGTTTTTTCGCGTGCTCTCGCTGGTATTTATTCGCTAGCTTGCTCATGGTTGGCCTCATTTTCGTAGGGAAAAACGTCTAAAATGTCGGTTAATTGCGTGCAAGGTATCGACCAGTCAACTATTGACCCCTCCATACGATCAGAGGCTGCCTCTATTGCCTCATTAATATTATTAGCTTGCATCATGAAAAACTCATTAATTTTCTTTTCTTTTCCGCTGTCCGCGTCGTGCGATACGTAAGCCAGTTGCACTTTATACCATTTGTCCGCCTCGTCGTTAAAAACAGCGTCTGTAATTTTAACCTTTGCGCAGCTTACTAGATCGTACTCTGGAACATACTCCGACATAATCGTTAAAAGTCTAGCCTCTGCCTCTGTAAAGCTCATAGCATTAACTAGGTAGTTGTCCGTTCTTTTTACAACGCTACCGTTTTCTGCTTGCATTAAGTAGCTAATTTTAGTTTTAAACCAGTTCATTTTTAAAATTGTTTATAGTTAGAACGCTAGGCGGGACTCGAACCCGCGCGCCTCTTTCCTTGGCTTATAGGGAGCTCTACCAGCTGAGCTGCTAGCGTTAAAAGGTTTGTTACGCTGAGCAACCTATACACTCAAAACTAGAGGCTTTTTCCCTCTCCTCGTCGGCGTTAACTCCAGCGTCAAGCATTTTTATTTTATGCTCTAACTCTGCTCTTAAAAGCCCTTTGTCTAGTTCTGTGGTCGCTTGCTCTATTTGCTTAGCGTAACTGTTTTTTAATTCCTCTTTTGTCATGTTAAAACGGTTTGAATTATTAAATAATAAGGCTTTTAAATTAAGCCTTTTTTGTTATAAAATTGTTAAAATAGATCGCATTAAAACGCTCTTTAACGGTCAGCAAACAGCATTAAAACGCTGTTTTGATTTGGCGTTATGGTTAATGCTACGTTAGTATTTCATACTGAAAGTCTTGTAATTCCAGCCACAATTCAGTACTACTTGTTTCGTCTTGGCTAAAACTGTTATCTAAATGCCAACTTCCTGTTGGTTCATTCCAAAATACTTTCTGTTTGCTGTTTATTTTTCCTTCATCCGTTTCTACAACATCAGTCAATAAGTCGCCTTCAAATATTTCATTACCGTTTTTATCTTTAAATCCAGTAAATTGACCGATAGTTTCGGCAATTACACCCACATATTTATTTGGTGCTATTTCAAAGAAATAATTATCACGTTTACGTTTAATAGTTCCTTGTGCAATAGTCATACTTTCAACTATTTCGCCAGTATTTACTGTTTTTGCTCTAAATTTTATTTCTCTCATTTGTTTAAATTTTATCGTTAATTAATCCTCACATAAGCCCAACAATATGTATAGTGTATAATTTGTAAAAACAAATTCCGACGCCATACAAGGGGCGTTACTTAAAATCTATACTGTCTTCCAGATCTACCTTACCGTGCCCGTCGCACTCCTCGCAAGTTTCATTTTTACCACAACCTCCACAGCAAAAACTAGCACTCTTTCCGCAATCTATAGGCTGCCAAAGCTCCCCGTCGCCATTGCATTCTGGGCAAGTTATAGAAAAATCTACACTCTCTAAAAATACTTGCGCGATCTCGTGCTCGTCGTCTTTATACCAGATACTTTCGGTGTCTAGCGTTATCTCTATATTATGAGCGTTTGCGTTTTTAGCTCTGTAAATCGCAACGGCCTTAACTTTGTTGTCTTCTATTTCTAAAATCATGATAGGGAATATTTAGCCCCCGTAGGGGCTGGATT
>ENA-UZXC01012395-UZXC01012395.1-metagenome-genome-assembly--contig:-Day-2-25m-contig-12395_pt1 | contig 16512 bp, 14 predicted proteins | sample MGYA00260340_ERZ794900 | MGnify/ENA metagenome assembly ERZ794900 | reverse complement strand
GCCCCAGTGGCGGAATGCCCGGAGGAGGCATGCCCAGCGGCAGTCAGAGTGGCGGTCAGAGTGGAAGCCAGAGTGGCGGTCAGAGTGGAAGCCAGAGTGGCGGTCAGAGTGGCGGTCAGGGGGGAGATAGCGGTAATCAAGGTGGAGACTCAAATTCAGACGGCATGCCTGATTTTCCAACTTTGCCGGATTTCGCCAAAAAAAGAGGTGACGGCGAGGGAGGAGACGGCACGAGTGGGGAGAGTGGCGCCGATGACGGGGCCGCCCAAAGAGAGCAATCCGGCGGCGACCTGAAAGAGGCCGGTGATTCAATCGCTAAAACCGGAGACATGCTCGGCGACGCTGCCGGTGGTGGTGTTAGCGGCGCTGCCGGTGCCGGGGGCTCGGAAATGGAGGGCGCTTCTGGGGAAGGATCCGGAGAGGGCGTTGATCTTCTGGGAGACGAGATTAGGGCAGCTCAAGATGCCTTAAAAGAGGCTGGCATCGCGCTTCAAGAAGCTGGGCAAGCAATACAAACCGCCACAACGGAGGAAGAGCTTGAACGCGCCGAAGACTTACTTTCAGACGCTCGAGTTGCCGTCATCATCGCAGAGGGTGACTTAATAGGGGCGAAAGAGGCAGTGCTAGAAAACAGCGGAGAAATGACACCGGAACTCGAAGCGGTGTTCGAAAGCGCAGAAAATTCGCTAGGTAAAGCAACCGGCGTGCTCGCGGAAGCATCGACAGTTGTCCTCACGACCAGGCAAGCTGGGTTGCCCGGGCTCGCTACTGACCAGGCATCGTCCGGACGCCTTGGCGATCTCGAAGATGATCTTGACGATTCACTTGGTGTATTTGACGGTAAAATCGGTGATGCCCGTAGCACGGTCTTAAACGGTGCACCCCCAACAACTTCTGGTCTGCCGGCCCAAAGCACCCGTCCTGGTGCATCAAATGGGCAGCAAGGCGGAGAAGGCGGTCGAAATCAAAGCGACGCACAAAGTGAAGGTCAACGCGGGTCAGCCAGTGCAGGCGCTCAGGTGGCCAGCGCCAAGAACGGCGGCGGCGGCAATATGCCCGAAAATATCCCGGATGGACAAGACGACGACATTGTCGCGCAGCAACTCAGAGAGGCCGCGATGTCAGAATCCGACCCCGAACTGCAAGCGAAACTCTGGGAAGAGTACGCAAGGTACAAATCAGGAGGCTAAATGCCTGTTAAAGGCAGTGGCTGCTAAGTAATATTGACCCGTCACACCATCTGAAGCGCTGGTGGAAGAAGATCATCATTCAACAGGAGCATGTGATGAAGTATTTGGCAAAAACCTCTCATAACGTTGTGAAGCTGTGCTTCACTTTGTTGACTGTTTTGATGGCTGTCATTGCAATTCCTGCCTGCTCCTCTACGGAGATTGTTCGGGCGAATTCAACACCACCAATGATTGCTAAAACTCAGCCGCCGATCGATCTCTACATGGATATTGGCATTATGCCCCTCGAGCCCGGTATTCCCGAAGGTGAAGAAGCACTCGAGAATTCACTGATCATTCCTGATGTCCGCCGTGCGGAAGCTCGCTATATCGCCTATCAATTAAAAGATACACTGGAATTGACTGGCAACTGGGGAGCCGTCCGAGTCATACCTCAATTCACCGAGGCTGTGGACATTCTGATTACCGGAAAAATTCTAGATTCGAACGGCGAGGAATTGAAGCTTCAAGTAACCGTCGCAGACTCTACAGGTCAAGTCTGGCTTTCCAGAACATTTACCGACACCGCTAGTAAATATTCCTATGAAGCGCCCAAAGAAGACCCATTCCAAGACATATACAATGACGTGGCCAATGCCATATTAATATACCGACAGAAGCTGGACGAACCAGAGCTCGCGAAAATCAAGCAGGTTTCTAATCTTCGATACGCGATCAGGCTATCGCCAGAGGCCTTTGGCGGATACCTGACAGAATCCAAAGGTAGTGTACAAATAGAACAATTACCTGCGAGCAACGACCAGATGCTCGTTCGGGTAAACCGAATCAAGGAACGTGAATATCTGTTTGTAGACACGCTCGATGACTACTACGGAAATTTCTTTCGCGACATGAAAGCCTCTTACCATGAGTGGCGGTATGCAACTTACGATGAAGCGGTCGCTGCTAAGCGACTAAAAAAGGAATCAATGAAGCGTTTGATAGGTGGTGCAGCTGTGGTTGCTGCCGGCGTGGCAGCAAGCGCAAGCAAACAAAGTAACACCTACGCAAGCCAAGCCGCGGGTCTAGGGGTTGTCGGAGGTGGTATCGGACTCATAAAATCAGGTCTGAGTCGCCGGCAACGAGCTGAGGTTCACGAAAATGCGCTGAAAGAAATTAGTGAGTCGCTGGGTGCTGAAATAACACCCTATGTGCTCGACATTGAAGGCCGCACAATCGAGCTCACCGGCACGGCCGACGTCCAGTACGAGGAATGGCGCGAAATACTCAAACAAATTTATATTGAAGAAACCGGTCTTCCAGCCCGGAAAGACCGTTAATCCTGGCACATCTGATATCTATGACTCTGAAATTTAGCGAAGGTCAGGACTTCACCGACCACTACTCTCTTCTTCATAACATTGGCACAACCGCGCTTGATGGGTCAGCTGCAAGCGAACTCTGCGAAACTTGGCTCGCGGTCAACACCCTGTCAAACGAGCGCGTAGCAGTGAATATTTATGTGGCAGTTGATCAAGCTGCCGCTCTCGCAAGAAAGACCGAAGCCCTAACGAGCAGACTAAGCTTAATAAGAGGATTGGTTCACCCAAATATCGTTAGGACCTTGGAGGTGGGCGAAGAAAAAGGACACCTTTTTGTTACCACACCATTCAACAAAGGGGCATCGCCAGTTGACGTTTCCCTTTCGCTTCCCGAACTGCAGCCTCAAATTGACCAGCTACTTGAGGCGCTTTCTTTTGTGCACGGGTTTGGTATTGCGCACGGGGAGTTAAATCCCGCGAGTATTCTTGTTAGCCCTGACAACCAAATCCTTATTACCAATTTTACGCGAGCCCCACATAACCATGACCTTAGCAACACGGTCTATCTCAGCCCACAACTCCGCGATGGGCAAGCGCCAGATATCCCAGCTGACATCTACGCACTTGGTGCACTGCTTTACAAAATTATCGCCAATCAGGATTGGCGCGCTGACGGCACGTTTGCTGTCGATAAGCCGATAACAACAGACCTTAAACATTATCTTGAAGCAATGTTATCACCCGCGGCACAAGACCGCCCAACAGACCTGGCCACGCTGCGAAGGTTGATCAACGAAAATAATGGTCAAGGCACATCCGAAAGCCTCGAGAACATTACGCCCTCACTTTTCTCCAAGGCAACCAGCGACGACAGCTTCCAACAAAGTAGGCCTGACGCAATTGCCGCAGATTCAGCGGAACAAGGCGGTGCGACAGGGACACAGTTTATCCCCGTCGCCGAGCACGCGACACCACGGGAACGCAGTGTCATGTCAGCGTCTTCAGCGTTCATGATATTCGCACTCATTGCCGTCCTCGGCGGGCTAGTGTTTTTTTATCTGCCAACTCTGGTGCCAACGCCGGCAACTGCAGACACACGCGCGCAAACCCTTCCGCCGACTGACGCTGTGACAACGGCAGCGCCAGAAAATTCTGTCGACGGAGGCGCGCTTGACGCTGAAACCTCTAACGACATTCCGCTGGCACCCATGGAAGCCGCGTTACTTGAGCGGCTAATTGTCGACGGAAAGACAATTGCAACCGAACTTTTGCGCAAACAGCTTCAATTGGAAGACCTCGCTGTGGGTTCATGGGCAAGACAAGCGTATTCAGCCACTGTTGAACTGGGCCTAGCGGGGGATGAGTTTTACCGGCTTGAGAATTACCAAGCTGCGATGGACAACTACCAGCAAGCGATGAGGCAGCTCGACCAACTATTGGCTCAGGTAGACGAAATTCAAGCACTTAACCTCGAGAGAGGGGAAACGGCATTGCTCACCGGCGACGAAGCAGCAGCAAGGGAAGCATACAAGATACTCAATGCCATTGATCCGGGCAATCCTGATGTTGAATTCGCGCTTATGCGCGCAGAGAATCTTGGCACAGTGCTGGTGATGATGAAAAGTGGTGAAGAATTCGAACAAAATCGGTCATTGGAAAAAGCATTAACAAAGTACCAAGCAGCCTTCGACCTTGACCCCGATTGGGCACCCGCTGCATCTGCCGTCGATAGAATAGATGCCAGCATTGTTCAAAACCAGTTTAACGAGGCGATGTCCCGCGCCTTCACAGCACTAAGTGATGGTGACTATGAAGCCGCGCGAAAAGCCTTCGGTGAGGCAGGTGAAATTATTCCTGAGTCTTCAGAACCCGCCGATGGGCTACTGCAGATCGAAATTGCAAAAAAACAGACACAATTCGCCGAAATGAGACAAACGGCTGACGCTTTGGTCGCGCAGGAAAAATGGGGGCAGGCGTTACAATCCTATAAGGACGCCCTTGACCAAGACTCGACACTGGTGTTCGCCAAAAAGGGTTACCAGCTATCACTCAAACGGAACAATCTCGACCTTGCTCTAGAACGTTACATCAACTCTCCCGCGGTGATGGTGAAGGATTCCGAACTGACAAAAGCGAAAAAACTACTGGTACAGGCCGCACGCGAAAAAGACCGAGGTGCCAAGCTAAAACAACAAATCAAGGATTTGTCTCTCTACGTGTCGCTTGCAAGAATACCTGTCGAATTACAAATTCGCTCAGACAGCAAAACTGACATCACGGTATACCGAGTAGCAACCCTCGGTAAAATTTACCAAACGAGCATGGAACTTATTCCTGGCGCCTACACGATCGTCGGCACCAGAAAGGGGTATCGTGACGTTCATGAAAACCTTACGCTGCTCGGCGGTCGAGGAGCAGTGTCTGTTGATGTCAGCTGCACTGAAAAAATCTGATGGCAGACACTTCAGACAACAACACCGTTATTGAGGCAACGTCCTTTCAAAGAGCGGACGCTTCGACAAGCAAGCGTACTTTTGTACTCAGACCAATACCCATTCTGATCACATTGATATTCCTGACGCTGGGCTCTGCTGCTACGTTTCTTTTTAGCGCCAGAGCTGTCAGCTTTCAATTTATACCAGAGGCTAATAACTTCTCATTCACCAGCGGCCTATATTCCTACAAATTGGGAGAGCGATACCTAATGCTTTCCGGTGACTATACATTCCATGCAGAATCCTCCGGGTACCACGACCTTGATAAATCGTTTAGCGTCGATGATCGGGCAGACCAAGTGGTCAGTTTCGAATTCAGAAAGTTGCCAGGCATTTTGACGGTAAAAACGCTGAAAAACTCAAACTCCGAGCTATTTGTTGACCAACAGTCAATGGGTTATCTGCCTCTCACCATAGAATCGATAGAACCGGGGGTACACGATATACACATCGAGTCAGAGAGATTTCAACCCTTTGATACTGAAGTAATCATTGAAGGACGTAGAATCGAACAATCAGAGATCTTTGAATTGACTCCCGCATGGGCAAACGTTTCTTTTACAACGGAACCCGCGGGCGCTGCAATCATGGCTGACGGTATTGAACTTGGCAAAACGCCAAGTACCGTTGAGCTGCTGCAGGGGACACGTGAACTCATCCTAAAGAAAAAAGGTTACAAATCTTGGGAAACCATGCTCGAGATAGTCGCCAATAAACATCAGGAAATTCCAGTGAGAACGTTGATTCCGGCAGACGGGAAGATTTCTGTTACTTCGGAACCTCCTGGTGCAAACGTGACAATAGGAGGGAAATATTCCGGACAAACACCGCTTGATGTCACCTTACCCCCTGGTATTTCGTATCGTATTCTTCTTTCTCGAGCCGGTTTCGAGCAAACTTCACAAACTATCCTCGTCGAGCCTGATGAGGATATTTCGATCAATCGTCAACTGAAACCTATATTGGGCATTGTTTCAATCCAAGTTGAGCCAGAGGACGCAGAGCTGTTCATCAACGGAGAGTTACAGAGCAAAGCAACCCAAAGGCTGAGTCTGCCCGCTCGAACCCATCGCTTCGAGATTACCAAACCTGGCTACGCGACCCACACAGCCACCGTCACACCCAGACCGGGCTTCTCACAGCAACTGCTCATCAAGCTGCAAACCGACGACGAAGCGCAGATTGCAGCAATATCTCCTGAACTTACCAGTCCGGTCGGTCAAGCGTTGAAGCTGATCATACCCAGTAATTTGCTTATGGGCGCAAGTCGAAGAGAACCCGGACGGCGGTCGAATGAGATCGAAAAACAGGTCGAGTTAACAAAACCTTATTATATGAGCGTCAATGAAGTCACGAACAATCAATACCTACAATTCGATAGTCAACACGACTCAGGTGTACTCGGGCGTGCCTTACTGTCCCAAGATGACAGACCCGTTGTAAACCTGACTTGGGAGAAAGCGATAAGATTCTGCAATTGGATGAGCGAGCGACAGGGGTTACCGCCAGCCTATGAATATCGCGACGGCGCCTGGCGCGGCGTTGTGCCAATGACCACCGGTTATCGTTTGCCGACAGAAGCGGAATGGGTCTGGGCAGCGAGGTATGCCGCCGGCCCAAACCCTACCCGGTTCCCTTGGGGTGACAATATGCCGCCGGTAGAAGTTCACGCGAATTACGCCGACGAAGCAGCGGCAAATATGGTGCCGTACCATATCACTGGTTATAGTGACAATTTTCGAGGTCCCGCGCCTGTCGCTACTTACAAGGAAAACGAGCTGGGTATTTTTGATCTTGCAGGTAATGTTTCTGAGTGGATTCATGACTTCTACTCGCTCAGAAAACCAACCGAAACCCTCACTGATCCGCTCGGTCCAAATGAGGGTGACTATCATGTTATTCGTGGTTCAAATTACACACATGGCCGTTTTAGCGAGTTGCGCTGGACTTTCCGTGACTACGGTGAAGAGGCCAGAACCGATGTTGGGTTTCGTATCGCGAGGTACGTCGAGTGAATTCATCAAGCAAAATTTCGGGCACACGACTGCTGGCTGGCCTGATCTGTTTCCTTTGGGTCGCAATCGCCAGCGCTAGCGAAGCCGAAGTGTCGGAGAACTCGACAACAACGTCGACAACGACAGGAACAGAGACAGAAACAGAAACAGCGACACAACAACCTGATTCTGTGACTGCAGCAGCGGAACCTACAGAGGCGGAAGTCATATCATCGAATCCAAAAATAGATTCCGCGCCCGAAGACGAGCGCCCGAGAACAAACACGACGGATGAGAAACCAACCTTAAGTGAACGAGTTCAGATTTTTATACCAAGCGAGGAAATCGACACTGAAAAAGCTGTCGCCTTCCCAACTAACATCTAGGAGAACCTGTGCGAAAACAACTTCCCGTTGAATTCATCTTCCAGCTTTTTTCGCTGATCATCGCTGTCATCATCGTTCATGCAGCCTACGTTTCCATTATCAGGCCTAATGCGACGGCGATCCTTGAACAGCAGGCGATAGAGCTTAACGCCAATCCTGATTTCGTACCTGAACGATCAACCTATGTGGTCATCAGAGATTTTGAGCAAGAAGCTTGCTTTATTCTGATGTTCTGGGCGATATCACTGATGGGATACAAAGCGGTGCTCACCAACAGAGAAAGGAACTTGCTACAGCTGGACCTGCTGCCGATCAATCTCGGAACGAGTATCCTACCGGAGGACGCCCGCGAGTATTCTCGTCCTATTCAGGCCCTACCTGAATCACAGCATGGTTACCTGCTACCCCGCGCACTTCTCACCGCACTGCATCGTTTCAGATCAACCCGAAACATTCAGGACGTATCGAGCACAATCAAGGGGATATGTGAATCAGAATCAGAGCGGCTCGACTCCGAGCTATCGATGATTCGCTATATTGCCTGGGCAATACCTTCTATCGGTTTCCTTGGTACCGTCAGAGGTATTGGTCAAGCGCTGGGGCAGGCACACAAAGCAGTTCAAGGCGATATTGCAGGTGTCACCCAGAGTTTGGGCATTGCCTTCAACTCAACATTCGTGGCCCTGTTGATCAGCATTCTTATCATGTTTCTCATGCACCAGTTGCAGCTTACTCAGGAAAGGCTGGTGTTGGACGCGGAAGACTACTGCGACAATCGACTGATCAGGAACCTTCAAAACCAGGTGCAATAAGCATCGCTTATCAAGCAGGGATTTTTCATTGGCCACATTGATTGAACTAAACGATTCGGGCATTCAAGTTTTCCAAGAGGAAAAGCTCGTGACCGTGAGCCCCGGTTATGCGGTACTCGACGGCAGCAATTTGCTCATCGGTAATAGCGGCGCAGAGAACGCACGACGACTACCGAGGTGGACAAACAACAAATACTGGAACCAGCTAGGCACAGACGCTATGGCGAACGGTACTGCTAATATTCGCCATCATGCAGATCTCGCTTTTGCACATCTAGAACACATCGCATCACAACTCGATCAGGATATTGGAGAACTGGTTTTCGCGGTACCAGGATATTATACAAAAAACCAATTAGCACTATTGCTTGGCATGGCTAACGAATGCCAGTTGAGCGTGAAAAGCCTCGTCGATACAGGTCTGATCTCGGTTGCGATACCAAGTCCTCACTCACTTGTACTTCACCTCGACATACATCTTCACAGAATCGTTTTGTCTGTTTTTAGAAATGATGGATTACTAAGAAGAGCAGAAAGTTCTACCGTTACGGAATCTGGTCTATTTACACTCTGGGACCGCTGGGCAAATATCATCGCAGATCAATTCATCCAGTCTTCGCGGTTTGATCCGATGTACCAAGCCGAGAGTGAACAAGCGCTTTACGACCAACTACCAGACTGGATAAAAAATCTCGGCACCACGCACAAACTGTTCGAGCTCCGGCACAAAAATGTCAACTACTCAGTGAATGTGTCTCCGGATCAACTACTCTCCGCCTGCACCAACGTATACCCCCAGATTATTCAGGCAATACGCAACCAGGCACCCACAAACGAACAGGCAAAACTTTACGTTTCACACAGATTCAAGGGCTTTCCCGGTTTCAGTGACTCCTTGGCGTTGCTCAACAATGTCGAGGTAGAGGAGCTTCGAAGTGACGCCGTTGCGCAGGGCACCGCGCTGCATCTAGATAAAATTATGCAGGACAACCAGGTTGCCCATATCACCAGCTTGCCTTTACCAAAGCCACGGAGTGAACCCGCAGAATCACCGGTCGCAACAAAGGCGCATTCTGAGGGCGTGTCAACCGATTCAGCTGAGCAAGTACCCACCCATTTGCTCTTAAACAACCATGCCAGTGCGATTGGCGAGAGATTGCCGATAAGCAACATTAGCGAAACCCAGATTGAGGTTAATGAAACAAACCCGATCTGCGTGTTATACCGCGACAACAATGCGCTAATCATCGAGATACCCGGAGATACTGATCTCGTTCTTTTGAATGACAAGTCGATAGAACACGGGACCAAACTCTCAATCGGGAATAGACTGACGATAGGCGAAGCAACCATTACACTTATATCCGTTAAACCCTAAATTATGGCCCGAAAAAGAGAATTCAATGCCTTCAGCCTGTCGTTCCTCGACATAATGTCCTGTGGCTTTGGCGCGGTAATTCTTATCTATTTGATCATTAACCACGCAAGTGAAACGGTCGATAAGGAAGTGGATCTCCAACTGCTAGCACAGGTCACAAAGCTTGAGAAAGAGGTGCTTGAGGGTGAAAAAGATTTGGTCGAACTACGTATCACCGTAGATGAGACCGAAGACGACGTAACGGAAACACAGGGAACAACTCTTGAAATCCTCAAAGAGTTAGAGGAGTTAAGCGAAAGGATTGCTGAACTATCCGAATCAGGGACAAGTTCCGAGGATACAATCGAAAAACTTAAAACAGAATTAAAGTTGCTTGAAGAAGACAAAGCAATACTGGAAGGCAGTGTTGTCGGCGAAGACACTGCGGGCACGAGCCTTAGAGCATTCGTTGGAGAAGGAAACCGTCAATATCTAACAGGACTTAATGTCGGCGGTGAGCGCATTCTGATCATGTTGGACTCGTCTGCAAGCATGCTGCACGAAACAATCGTGAATGCGATCAGATTGAACAACATGCCCAAAGAGAACAAACAGGCAGCAGAAAAGTGGCAACGCGCGGTGCGCACAATCGACTGGGTTGTCGCAAACTTACCCAAGGAAGCTGAATTTCAAATTGTCACTTTCGATACCGAGGCAAAGCAGCTAGGTACAAATACCGGCTGGCAAAAAACCATCGATCGAGAAAACATGGACAATACACTTGCAGCGCTAGCAGAGACAGAACCCGGGGGGGGCACCTCTCTGCACGCGCCTTTCGCCTATGCACGGCAACTCAACCCTCGGCCTGATAACATATACCTCATCACGGACGGATTACCCACTCAGGGAGAAGCACCAGACGACGATCCTACCGTTAGCAGCCGACAACGTGCCCGGTATTTTTCCAGCGCACTAGACGAACTACCCAACGATATTCCTGTGAATATTATCTTGTTTCCCATGGAAGGTGACCCACTTGCATCGCCTAACTTCTGGATATTGGCGCAACTGACAGCCGGTGCCTTCCTTGCTCCGGCGAAGGACTGGCCATAATGAAAAACAAGCGAAGAGAAGTCGAAGGTATCAGCTTATCTTTCCTAGATGTTGTTAGCTGCGGCTTCGGTGCAATCATTCTATTACTCGTGCTGACCAAGGTATTTGACCCAATCGTTTTGGAAGAAACGATCGAAGATATCACCGCCTACCTTGAACAATTAGAGGCTCAATTATTCGATATCAGGGGGGAAACACGAGAACTCAACAGGGAAATGATAAGAAAAGAGGATGAAAAAATCGATGAGCTCGAACGACTCGCTCAACTCGAAGCTAAGCTCGAAGCACTGAAAGGACAATATGAAGCTACCGTCGACAAGTCAAAAATCGACAACACTATTCAGGGTCAACTCGCTGAAGCAAAGCAAAAGATGACACTAGAGTTACAAAAACTCCTTGTTGAGTATCAGAAACAACAGGAAGCAAACATGATCGGAGGCATTCCAGTCGATAGCGAATATGTCATTTTCCTTATCGACACCTCAGGCAGTATGCGCAGCGTCGCCTGGCCTCTTGTGATTAGAAAAGTCTCAGAGACCCTGGCTGTATATCCCCAACTTAAAGGGATTCAGGTCATGAATGACCAGGGGCACTATATGTTTCCGCGATTTGCGGGCGAATGGATCGTAGACACCCAACAAAGGCGCAGGGAAATCATAGAGCGCTTGAGTTTCTGGCAGGCTCAAAGCCGCTCAAACCCAACTAACGGTATTGCTGACGCGGTAGGAACTTTCTACCGACCGGGCAGAAAAATTAGCATCTATGTATTTGGCGATGACTTCAAAGGCCGATCATTTTCCGGTGTTATCGATCGCATAGACCAAATAAACACCGAAGACGAAAATGGTGAGCGACTGGTCAGAATTCACGGTATTGGGTTTCCGGTCCAATTTGCAAACGCTGTGGGTGGAGGTGCAACAGGCTACCGATTTGCACACTTCATGCGAGTACTATGCGAACGAAATGGCGGAACTTTCGTGGGTCTGAACAGCTTTGGTGTTTTCTAGAACGATGAAGGCTTGTTAGAAGGTAATCCGCGACGTGTACTTAATCGTTTTAGAACCTTTCGCCTCCACATCAAACTTGTATTCTTGGGTGGTAGCATCCAACCTATCACCCTGAATGTTCTCATCACTGATAATCCAGTCTCCAAATAACCGCTCCCGGACTATCGCAGTCACTTGCTCTCGCTTTTGATTCCGAACGGTAATTTCGTAACTTACTTCCACGCCCCTATCACCAATTCTGCGATAAGACGTTTGTTTCCTTTCCGCCACGAGGTCAAACGCTTTGCCGACGGACAAAGTGACCGTCTCGTCTTCCGGCGTGTGCTTCACCCTGTCCTCTCCCACCAGTTGTAACGCGCCACTTGAATCTTCCTGATACACCCTGACGCGCCCACCGGGCAATGGCATGCCCAGCTCGTTCTTTTTTCGGTTATCAAATTTCAGCTTTACATCAAACTTCGACTTCTTGCTTTGGGCCATTCGTTGATTACCCGCTGGACTCGAAAGCACATACTCTTTCGTATATCCGACACCGTCAGCAGACATCAAATTAATTTGCTTTGTTTCATTGTTTGCCAAATTTGACCGCCTGGGTAGCGTATAGAGATGGTACTCAAAAAAAGATTCTTGCTGAGGCATGGACTCGCTCGTTCTGCGTCTCACGGTAGTGAAGCGCTTTTCTTGTAGTGGTCTGTCAGGCTGAACCCGATTGACATCGCCTGCGACCAATTTAATCAGCGCGTTCCTGAACCGTGCTCCGCTTTGATTCTTCATTGTTACCCATGCTGAAAGATCAAACTCACCTGATTCATCATCGAGCACAGCAATATAATCAGCTTGCCAGGAAATGCCGTTAGCCAGATAAGATGTTTCCAACTGCTGAGGACCGCGAACTTGATTCTCTAACAACCACACCAGCGTTGGTTTAGAAGTAAGCTCTTCAGGCACGTATGACAGTGTGATGGTGCCTTCTGGAGCGATCTCGATTTCATCACCAAAATCTACAATCTCCGGATCAAGCGCAAGTAAATTACCTTCTCGAAGGATTTTTTCATCGCTCGAACCCTCCAACACACTTCGACTATATTTCAGCTTTTTGCCAACAAATTTAGACAGCAAGGTTTTTCTGTTCAGCAAGTCGTAGCGATAATTTTGTTCCAACACCGAAAACTGATTGCGCTGACCAACCGACTTAACAGTGACCGAGGTTGCATCAATCGTCTTGGGTACATCTTGGAATTCAAGCTCGACCAGTCCCTTTGGTAACACTGATTCGCGGACTTCTCGTACCAACGCAAAATTGTTGTTATATACCGTGACGCTCAAATCATTCTGAGTGTCGTTTCCCACAACAATCTGCTTCGCCTGCGCGATGGTATTTTCGGCATAAATTTTTGGCGCAACGCTGAATATCAACAAAAGGAATGACCCACCAAGCACAACACGGTTGGTTAATTTGAATGCTATTAATCGAAGTGAATTTTCAGTCTTGCTCATTGTCGACCGTTCCTGTTCTGGGGTTTAGAGATAAAAAGAAATTCTGTAAAAGATTAGTCAAGATATACGGTAATTAATTCCGCAATGCAATACAGATAATCAGGTGTACATGACCGTCAATCAGGCTAGAATACCGCGCTTCCAGCACAAGTGAGCAGACTTACAATGGCGCTACCGACTCATCGCACCGCCTACGGTGTAAAGATACTTAATGCTAATCACAAAGAGATAAGGCGCTTGAAACGCGAAGGACATGTCGCAGAGTTACATGGCAACAAATTCTGGAACTCCAGTTTCCTCATCATGAACTATCTGAAAAAAAACCCTCTGAAGAAGAAAGTCAGGATACTCGAAATTGGTTGCGGCTGGGGGCTATTGGGCATCTATTGTGCGAAAGAATTTGATGCGCGGGTGACAGGGATAGACGCAGATGAAAATGTGCTTCCCTATCTACAGGCCCACGCACAAATTAACAAAGTTGAGATCGTCGGCGAAAAGGTGTCTTTTCAACAGCTTACCGTTGAGCGACTGAAAAATTACGATATCATCCTTGGAGCAGACATCTGTTTCTGGGACGAAATGACCGGCATGCTCTTTAACCTGATCAATCGGGCGAAAAAAGCTGGCGTAGAAACAGTCATGATTTCTGACCCTTGTCGGTCTCCCTTCACCGCACTGGCAGAACGTTGCAAGAAAAAATACGATAAAGTAGAAGTTGTTGCGAAGCATCTGTCTAGACCCGTAAAAGCCTCTGGAGAGATTCTTATCATCGACCTCTGATCAATTTGAAGATCGAACCACTCAGTAGGAAAACGCATAATGATCGTCACCACTACACCAGGTATCGAAGGGAAAAAAATAGAGAAGTACCTCGGAGTGATCACGGGGGAAGCGATTCTTGGCGCGAACATATTCAGAGATATGTTTGCTGCAGTAAGAGATATTGTCGGGGGACGCTCGGCCTCTTATGAACGCGAGTTGGGTAAAGCCAGGGAAATCGCCTTCGAAGACTTGGAAGACTGGGCTGATGAATTGGGTGCGAATGCGGTTGTTGGTGTCAACGTCGACTATGAAAGCTTTGGGCAGACAAACGGCATGATGATGGTTTCTGTCACTGGCACAGCGGTTTTTGTTATCGATATCTGACTCGCACGAGCGATGCAATCCCCGCTAATCAAGCTCGACGCAGTCACTCCGCTTAGCTTTGTCAGGCGGTGTCTGGGTTGACACAACTTTCGTCTAACACAATGGTTCTATAGTATCTCTTGCCAAAGCCACGCCTCATCGCTAGAGTCTCGTGGCTTCAAGAACCTGGTAATTTGACACGTGTTTGAGAAAAGAACCATACAAGGCGCTTACTTTGCCCTCGCAGCCTACTCCGTTTGGGGATTCGCCCCGATTTACTTCAAAGCGGTAGGCCACGTCAATCTTCTGGAAATCATCTGCCATCGAATCCTCTGGTCTTCGGTCTTGCTGCTCGCGATTCTCGCTGTAAAAAAAGACCTTGGAACACTTCGGATCACCCGCAATCAGCTTTTGATCCTCGCAGGCACAGCGCTATTACTTTTTGGAAACTGGTTGGTGTTCATCTACGGCATTCTAAGCAATAACATTGTTGAAACTTCACTCGGGTATTTCATCAATCCACTGGTCAGCGTATTCCTCGGTATGATTTTTCTGAAGGAGTCCTTACGTCCACTGCAATGGGTTGCAATATCTATCGCTGGCGCAGGTATAGCACTCCAGCTTATTTTCTTTGGCGCGATTCCCTGGATATCACTGACCCTTGCATTCAGTTTTGGTTTTTATGGTTTACTGCGAAAGAATCTTAACTTTCCAGCCATTACAGGTTTAACGATAGAAAATCTGACGCTCTTGCCACTGGCTCTCGTCATGTTCGTCTGGCTGCACTACAACGGTGGTTTGTCCTTTGGCTCTCTTAATACCAGCACAAACATCTTGCTGATGTTTGGGGGTGTCGTGACATCTTTTCCTCTTCTCTGCTTTGCTGCTGCAGTCACCCGCCTATCTCTAACCGCTGCGGGTATGTTTCAGTACCTCGCCCCCTCGTTATCTCTCATCATTGCGATTGTTATCTATGACGAACCCTTTGAGCTGGACCGAATTATTACCTTCATTTGTATATGGAGCGCACTGGCGATCTTTACCGTGGAGGCCTTCCACCACCATGGTAGCATTGCCAAACGACTCGACCCCTGAACCTCGATCAAGAAAAGGATACACAACCTATGCTCGCTATTAACAACTTAACGCTATTGTCTGGACGATTTCTCATGGGGGTCTACTTCATCCTACCGGGCATAAGTAAAATCGTGGATTTTGAGGGCACTAGCGGCTACATGGCGAATCATGGCGTGCCGCTCGTTTCTCTTCTACTTGTCATTACCATCATTCTGCAATTGGCCCTTGGACTTTTCATGATCGTCGGGTTTCAGACAAAACTTACCGCCTTTCTGCTCGCGGGCATGGTACTAGTCATTAGTATTTTTATGCATAATTTCTGGTCTATGGAGGATGGCATTAATAAAACACACGAGACTCAGAATTTTTTTAAGAATATGGGAATTATGGCTGGCCTGCTGATGATTTCTTCACTAGGTGGTGGTCAATTGAGCATCGATTCCAGAAACGCATCTCAATCTTAATCGTGCCGGCAGGAAAAAAGTGACCAAGAAAAACGCTCTGTCGCCTCAGCATACGTTTGACAGGGATATTAGTCTGTCTCGGAACGCTGCCTCAACGGATAAAGGCGCCAGCTATCAGGTCAACATCAGCGCCGACTGGCAGGTGTTCGTCGGGCCGAACGGCGGCTACATTGCAGCCATCATATTGAACGGCATGAAAACTGAACTCGCCGCAACGGCAGGTCTACCTATCCTGCAGCCTCGTTCGGTAACCTATCACTTTTTATCTGCTTCGGTTGCTGGACCCGCCACCCTCGAAGTCCAGATAGAAAAGCTCGGACGGACACTCAGTAGCGTCACCGCTAAACTATTCCAAAACGAAAAGACAATCGCTATTGCGCTTGCAACCTTTGGCAACGAAAGAGCTGCGGTCGAGTTTTCAGACTTGGCAATACCCGAGGTTATCCCACCTGAAGAAGTAGGCCAGCACAACATAATGCGCAAAGGAGTGCAGGGTCATGTCCCTTTCAGGGACCAGTTTGACCAACGCATTGCCATCGGGCCTGCACCCGGAGATTCTTCAGAGACTCCACGCGTAGGCGGATGGACCCGGTTTAATCAATCCAGAAGGTTTGACGATCTGGCAATCGCTGCAATTTCAGACTCATGGTATCCCGGGTTGTTTACAAAAAAACTGGACCCGCCCATGCATTGC
>ENA-UZXC01004549-UZXC01004549.1-metagenome-genome-assembly--contig:-Day-2-25m-contig-4549_pt2 | contig 16621 bp, 14 predicted proteins | sample MGYA00260340_ERZ794900 | MGnify/ENA metagenome assembly ERZ794900 | reverse complement strand
GGTTCTGGTTCATTCGCAACTGTGATGGCTGGCATGGAGTGGACTGTTGAGAAAAGACATGTATTCAATATACGTGCAGCAAGTATGAGCCTCGGTGGCCCAGGAGCAATTGAGTGGACCTCGTCAGAAGAAGAATCAGTTAATAGAATGGGTAATGAGATGATGAGAGAAGGTGTAGCACTTTTTATTGCGGCAGGAAATAGTGCTTTTAGTGCACAGATAGGCACCCCTGGTTCTGCTGAAGATGTAATTACGGTCGGTGCTCTTGATAAGAATACTGCAATAGCGGTTTACTCAAGCCAAGGACCGACTGAAGAAGGGAGAGTAAAACCAAACATAGCATTTGTCGGAAGTAGTGTCATGGCACCTGATTTTAACACAGGTGATGGTTATACAAGTAAGTCAGGAACAAGTATGGCAACACCTGGTGCTGCTGGATTAGCTGCATTAATGTATCAAGCAAACCCCGACTTATCTCCATTTGATATTAGAAATATCATGCAAGAAACTGCAACTTATCGAAGATGCGACTACATGTTTGCAAATGAGCCCTGTGCTGAAGACAATATTCCTAAAAATAGACAAAATAACGTTTACGGACATGGTCATGTAAATTCGGTACCTTCAGTCATGGAAGCAGCGAACAAAGTTTATGAATTATCTTTGACACTAAATATTACTCTTGCTAGCGATTATGACATGGATAACAGAGTTTTCCTAAATCAAGATGAAGTAGTTCAGTTTAATGTTGAAGGAGGAGCTACAAGAGTCCAATGGAGAACATGGGATATGAGAGATAATTGGATGGACCTCGCTGGTTTTGATGCCGATGATACGACATTCACTGTAACTCATTCATTACTCGTAGATAGATTACAATACCTACCTAATAACACAGTAGAAGGAGATCAGGTACTATTAGTTAGAGCAATTACAAATGAAAAATCGTCAACTAACTTAGCGGTCGACATACACATCATAGGAGACGAAAAAATAAGCTCCGAAGATAGTTCTTCGAGCAATAATGTAATGTTAATTGGAATACTATCTGTTTTAGTATTAATTTTATTTGCGGGTTTAACTATCGCAACTATGAAACTAAAAGAAACTGGATTCTGGGAAGATGAAGAATATGAAGATTTTTCTTCTTTTGATAACTTAGTAAAACATAAAGAAGAAGCCCTTGATAATCCAGATGAAAGTAGTGATTAATTTGCAATTAAAAAATGCAATAATACTTGCAGCAGGCGCTAGTGAAAGATTAGGTCAACCCAAAGCACTGGTTGAGATAAATGGAGAAACTCTTACTCAAATAATAATTAAAAAATTGAAAAAACATAATCTAAATATAACCATAGTTACTCGCTCAAATTTAGAACAAGATATCAAATCTTTTGGTGAGAAAGTTGTTATCAATCCAACGCCTGAAAATGGTAGAACGGGAAGCATTCAATGTGGACTAAAAGAAATTAAAGGTCAAAGATGTATAATTGTACCAATCGATAGACCCGGTTTCTCAGACATGACTCTCGAACGTTTAATCAAATCAGAAACTACTACATGCCCCAGTAAAAATGGGAAAGGTGGACATCCCGTGACTTTGACAAAAGAAGATTGTAATAGAATTTTATCAAGTGAATCATCAACTCCATTAAGAGATTTAATTAATCCATTGAAAATAGAAGTAGATGACGAATATTTACATTTGAATATTGATTTCCCAGAAGACATAAATATACTAAAAAATATGATGAAGTAATCAGATTATTGTAAATTACGCTAGCGAAATCAAGAAGAGTAGTACCTTTTCACAGGTTCATGTCTGTCTCAGTCCTAGCATGGTCTTTGTCACAGATCAAGCTTGGAAAAAGAGTTGCTATAGCCACGGTAATCTCTGCTAAAGGAAGTGTCCCGGGAAAACCAGGAGCGAGACTAGCAATCACTTCTGATAACCAAATTTTTGGAACTGTGGGGGGTGCTGGTTTAGAATTAAGAATTCAAAATAATTTGGAGAATTTATTAACGAAAGACTCGGAATTGAGTCGTAAAGAAGGTGGCTCGATAGAGATATTTCAGTTATACAAGGATGCGAAGGGAAAAGAAGTGACAGCCCTTGACAGCCTATGCGGAGGACAGGTGACTGTGAGTATGGAAGTGATTGAGCCGGTACCGCACATATTGATTGCAGGCGGAGGGCATGTAGGAAGATGTGTCGCACTAGTGGCCGATTCATTAGGGTGGGATTATTCAATATTTGATGTGAGAAGAGAATATTCTAATCCTGAAAAATATCCATTCGCAGTAGATACTATTTCAGCAAGCGTAGAAGATTTTCTTAATTCAGAAAATAATGAATCAATACAACGTTTTTCTGATATTCTATTACTGGGCCATGATTGGTCTGTAGATCAAGAACTTTTATTGAGGTCTCTTAAAATTAGAGGTGAACAAATGAGACCTAGGATTGGTGCAATCGGTTCAACATCGAAATGGAAGGCTTTCAAAAAAGCCGCAATGAGTCATGGTGTTAATGAAGAATGGTTCAATTCAGCAAGATGCCCCATAGGAATAGACATAGGTGCTGAAACACCGGAAGAAATTGGATTAGCTGTGTGTGCAGAAATATTACTACTAGAGAAAAAAGCATAGATACGGAGAACTGAAAAAGAAGTTATCTCTCGGTCATATAATGAAGAATCTGACTGTGGCTCTTGTGTTAGTAATGACACTAGCATCATTTAGTGGATGTTTGGCTAACGAAGTTGAAAAAGACGATGTTATTGAAACAGAAAATGACTTTAGAACTTATTCGGTGGTCGCACCAGTTGATACTGGAATTAATGTATATCATGACCATTTCAGAACAAATGAAACGTATCCACAATGGCTTTTAGAAGGATTAGGAGTAACAATGACCTGTGAACTAACATTTGTAGGAAATTGGCAAGAAAGATATGATGCAGATAAGGAGTCATGCTGGGACATCATAAATTCAACCGACATCGTATATTTNNCCAGGTACAAAAATAATAGGCACTACACCAGACGATGAAACAGATATACCGATACTTGATGACCCCTCAGATGGGCATGGTTCAGCTGTTACTGGGGCTGTGTTAAATGCGAATCCGGATGCTATAATATTCTTTGTCGAAGGATTCAGTGATGCTGCAGTACTGGCTGCAGCAAATCAACCATTGGTTGACATAATAACGACAAGTTTCGGACCTATTGGTTCAATACCTGTCCCGGGTATCGAAGATGCAACAAAGATTGCAGTAGTGCAAGAAAAGAAGATTCATACTGGCGCTGCTGATAATTCCCCGTCTCCAGCAGTTCAAGATTCTACAGCAGGCCCACCTTGGAGCATAGGAGTCTCAGGATATGCTGAAGAAGGTGATGATCAGAAAGAAACTATGAGCGGTTCATATCCCGATATAGCAGCAGATTGGACCCAAGTATTGCCAAATCATGATGACATTGACGGTTATCATGAAACTAGTGGCACCTCTTTTGCGACTCCAAGAACTGCAGGGCTTCTATCAAAAATTATCCAACAACTTAGAACTGAATCAGAAGATTACTCCTCAGGTGCTAGCCCGGACACAAGAGGTGGTTTCTTAGTAAATGGAAACGAACTAAATATATCACAAGCACAAATTAGAGATGCTCTGAATCTTTCCGCTTGGTACCCCTCATTCAGCACATGGGACCCATTGTCGGGAACAACACCTGTATCTCCAGTAGCCCCTTGTACACAACTTGGATGGGGTGTAGTTAACGAATCAAATGTGCAGCCAATTATAAATCATCTTAATGGGATGAGTACGCAACCTAACAGACCTTCTGATGTGACCACATGTATGGAAACAAATCAACAAATTAGAGAATCATACTGGAATTAGCAGTATCGGCGGATTCAATAAGACAAAGGCACTGCACGCCATTATGCGTAAGGTCATTCTAAGATGGAAGACTAGTTCTTTACGTGGTTCAAAAGAAATTTCAAGAATTTTAGAAATTTGTGAAAGAATAGAAATTTTAGGCCATCTTTCAATTACTGACAAAGGAGTAACTCAGTTAGCTGAAGTCAAATTGAAAGAAGGGAAAAAGATTGAAGAACTCAATGATTTAGAAAATTTCGAAGTTATCGAAATCCATGAAGAAAATGAAGATGGTGTTTTAGTTAGTCTTTTCTGCAATCATAACTTAGCCGTTACTGCAATAGAATTATCCAATATTCACATCCATCCACCTTATGGTATTTCTGAAAAAGAGGGCATGGAGATGAGAATTTCGGGACTATCAAACTCAGTTAGAAGATTTATTCAACTAATTAGAATTGTTTTACCCCCAGATAATATTTCTGTACAAACATTTCAGAAAGAAAATAATGATAACGTATGGAAAACAATCCTTACGGAAAGGCAAGTGGAAGTTTTATCTCATGCTATAAGGAAGGGGTTCTATAGTATGGATAGAAATGTAACGCTAAAACAACTTGCAGATGAGATGCAAATGGCTAGAAGCACATATGGCGAACATATACGAAGAGCGGAAGTTGAAATAATGAATAAAATATTCAATGATTTGAGCTAAGTCAGAAAGTCTTGGACCGAATACTAAAATGGCAAACCCTTTTGGTGACGTTGTTAGCATGAGTGTCATACGTCTTCCAATGCTCCCTGGGTCTGAAAAAATACCCTGGGAAGCAACCATAAATGGCAAACTAATTTCCAAACCAATTGAGAGCAATGCTATACTTCTTGATGTTTTAAGAGATCAAGTTGGAACCCTTGGTGTAAAAAGAGGATGCGACATGGGGACTTGTGGTTGTTGTTCGATATTAGTTAACGGAAAACCAAAACTATCATGCCTTGTTCTAGCTCAAGAAGTCAGCGACTGTGAGATTACAACCGTTGAAGGATTAGCAGACGGTCATCACCTACATCCTATTCAAGAAATGTTTGGAGAATATGGTGGAAGTCAATGTGGATTCTGTACTCCAGGGTTTTTAGTAGTGATTTCTGCTCTATTAAATGAAAACCCATCCCCTAATGATTCCGAAATTAAAAATGCAATTGAGGGAAATCTGTGCAGATGTACAGGTTATCAACAAATTGTTGATTCAGTCAGAGCAGCAAGCGAATTATTAAACTCAGGGCAAAATATCAATAATTCTACAGAACCTAAGAGTAATCCTAATCCTGGATTTGATGAATGAGGGCTTTTTATGACTAAAAAGGAAAAAAAAGAGATGGTTGGCTACAGACAACAACCAGGTAAAATCTCTTTTTCTAGACCTGGCTCCGGTGGGAAAAGTCCCTTCAGCGAAGCTCGGGATGAGGAAATGATTCCTGAGAGTCAAGGGGGGAAAAAAGAGCAACCTTGGGGCGATCATAAACATGATAAATTGATTACAGGAAGAATAGTTGGTAAACCAACCTCACTTGTCGATAGTAAATGGAAAGTCACTGGTAGAGCAAAGTATGGTGATGATATAAGATTACCAAATGAATTAATAGGTAAAATAGTAAGGTCACCCCACCATTATGCAAGAGTATTGTCTATTGATTTATCTAAAGCATTAGAATTACCTGGCGTGGTATCTATAGCAACAGGAGATGATGCAAGCAACAAGTTTGGCGTTCTTCCGGTAACTAAGGACGAGCATGCTATGGCAGTAGAGAGAGTAAGACATATCGGAGATTTAGTCGCTTGTGTCGCAGCAGAAGATGAGGCTACAGCTTTGGAAGCAGTTCGACTAATTAATGTAGAATATGAAGTTTTAGAATCGATACATGATATGAAAGATGGCTTGAAAGACTCAAAAGACCCTATCCATGATAGAGGCGAATACCATATTGGTGAAGCAAATGTTCAAAAAAGAGTTTTTCAAGAGTTTGGAAATATAGAATCTATGCAAGAAAATGCAGTTGTCAGTCATAAAAATAATTGGTTTTTCAATGGAGTAAATCATGCTGCTACTGAACCACATGCAGTAGTTGCTGATTGGGACCCGTCTGGTAGATTGACACTATACACGCCGCAACAAGTACCTCACTATGTACACAGAGCATTAGCAGATGTACTAGAGATACCAATGCATCAGATAAATGTACATAGAACATTTGTAGGAGGGGGGTTCGGAGGAAAATCTGACCCATTCCCACATGAAATGTGTGCTTCAATATTAGCTAGAAAGTCAGGTAGGCCGGTACGAATTACATTTGATCGAGAAGAAGTATATTGGATAAATCGTGGAAGACACCCATCTCATATCGAAATGAATCTGCATGCCGATAAACAAGGAAGACTCTGCGGCATTGAGACTGACGCCCTTATTGATGGAGGAGCATTTGCCTCTTTTGGTCATGTCACCACTTACTACAATGGAGTACTGCACACTGCACCTTATGAAATAGGAGCATTCCATTACACAGGAGCGAGAGTTTGGACTAACAAACCGGCAAGTGGAGCAATGAGAGGCCATGGAGCTGTAAACTCTAGGTGTGCAGTTGAGGTTGGAATAGACGACCTGTCTGAAAAACTACAAGTAGATCCGATTTCATTTAGACTGGCAAACCTGCTCCCACCAAATTCTGCTACGATAACTGGTTTTAGAGTAACAAGCATCGGTATGAGAGAATGTTTAGAACGAGTAATGAAAGAGTCAGGATGGAAGGATAAATTTAGAAAAATGCCATTAGGTCATGGAATAGGTATAGGATGTGGTTTCTTTATTTCGGGAAGTGGATTGCCTATACATTGGGACCCAAATAAATTCCCTCACGCAACTGTACATCTGAAAATTGATATGGATGGAGGAGTAACCGTCCATACAGGTGCTGCAGATATTGGACAAGGGTCAGATACTGTAGTAGCTCAGTCTGTTGCAGAAGTACTTGGATTACCTCTTGATATGATTAGAATAAAATCTAGAGAGACCGATACATCCCCCGTAGATCTAGGTTCATATTCTTCTAGAGTTACTTTCATGAATGCCAATGCAGCAATATCAGCAGCAATGAAAATCAGAGAAGATTTACTGAATGCGACTTCGGAAATTACAGATGCACCAGTAGAAAAATTAGTAATCGGCGATAGAAGAATTTTCAGAAAGGATGACCCAGCGGTAGGAGTATCATACCTCGAAGCATTGCATAAAGCACAAGAAGAGAGAGGAGCATTGGTCGCATCGGGAGCGTATAGGACCCCACCAATGGGACGGGCGCATAAGGGTGCAGCAGCAGGTTTAGCACCCGCTTATTCATTCTCTGCATATGTTGCAGAAGTGAAAGTTGATGTAGAGACTGGGCAAACAAAAGTTGAGAAAGTGTGGGCAGCACATGATTGTGGTAAAGCATTGAATCCACTCGCAGTTAAGGGGCAAATAATTGGTTCTTGCCATATGGGTATGGGTCAGGTTCTATCTGAAGAAATGCGATATGGCAGAACTGGAAATTTAATGAATACTGATCTTCTAGATTATAAGATTCCAAGCATACATGAAATGCCAGAAGTGACGCCAATAATTGTGGAATCAAATGACCCAGAAGGGCCTTTTGGAGCCAAGGAAGCCGGTGAAGGGCCACTTTTACCAATCTTACCAGCAGTTTGTAATGCAGTTTATGACGCCATAGGCGTCAGAAGTAATGAACTACCTATAACTCCCGATAGGCTATACAAAGACATTGAGAAAAAATGTAGAGAATTGAAAATCGATGATCCTACTGATTTACCGTCACCTCGTTTAGAAATTTCAGAATTACAAGAGATCCTAGAGAAAAGAGCAGACCAGCATTCTATAAGAGACAGAGAAAGGAGACTGAAATCCGATATCAAACCTTACCATAACGGCGCGTTATTTGGAATGGATCCCACAATCCCTCCGGATGAGGTTGATGAATCTTGGAGAGTCACTGTAATTCCATCAAAAGAATATCTGGAAAAACCTCGTTTAGCAGGAAGTGCATGGTTACACACTGAAAGAAGGAAAAGAGGTGAATAAAATGAAAATGCCTCCATTTAAGTTGCATATGCCAACTAGTATAGATGAAGCAATAGAAATTGCTAAACAGATGCACTCTAAAGAAGAAGAATTTGATTGGGTTGCAGGAGGTACTGATTTGCTTCCGAACTATAAATGGCATCTAAATTCAAAGAAAAATGTAATTTCATTGGCTAAAATTTCGCAATTAACTGAACTATCCAAAACACATATTGGAGCAATGGTGAGATTACAAGATTTAGCTGATTCAGAATTAACTCATCCTGTCCTAGCAAAATCTGCTAATTCAATAGCTAGTATCATGATTAGACGTTCAGGAACAGTAGGTGGAAATATTTGTTTAGATACTCGCTGTTACTGGTATAATCAAACAGAAGATTGGAGAGAATCAATAGAATGGTGCCATAAATGCGATTGTGGAACAGGAGCAGATTGTAGAGTTATACCCAATCAAAATACATTATGTGTGGCTACGTATCAAGCAGATTTGGCGCCGGTATTAATGTGCATGGGAGCCAGAGTACACTTGATATCTATATCAGGGAAGAGAGAGATGTTATTGAACGACTTCTTTGAATTAGATGGAATGAAGAAGAATAAATTATTACCTGGAGAATTACTAACTCATATAACCATACCAAAAGAAACTCTGCAATGGGAAGGAGATTATCAAAAATTAAGGCAACGAGAATCTTGGGATTTCCCAGAAGCAGGCGTTGCAGTTCTTTGGAAAAAAGAAGGTGAAAAGCTCAAGCAATTAAGAGTAGCAACCACTGGTCTAGAATCAATACCTGGATACCATGAGGATATCTCTTCTGAACTAGTAAAAGACTGGAATGGAAATGAGAGTATCAAAATTCTATCTGAACAAATCAGAAAAGCGGTGAAACCAGTGCAAAATACATGGTATACCCCCTCTTATAGAAGAAAAATGGTGAAGGTATTAACAAAGAGAGCCTGTAAGGGCCTATTAGGTGAGTAAGATGAAGAAATTTGTTTATTTTGTTGTATTTACGTTTTTATTTTCCAATTCTGCCATGCTTACCTATGCACAGGAACCAGAGTTAGGAAATTGGGAGTTGGGGATAAAATATATTGCAGACGATGAGGGGAAAGCATTTGTTCTAAATGAAAATGGAGAACGAGTGATACAATTCTATGTCCATAATACTCAAATGTTTGAAGTTGAAATCAGTTTTGAATATGAGTTGCCTTTTGAAGGACTTGCTGATGGTCCAGAATCAGAAAAAATACAGGCAGGAGACAATGAAACATTCAACCTTATCATAGAAGATATAGATGTTTTCAATTTTGCAGCTATGTCTAAGGGTGAAATGAAAATTACAGCGACTTTAGTATCGAGAGCAGGGGTTGCAGTAATTATTCCTGAAAATCAAGAGGCAGTGGCAGATATTGAAATTCCAACAATACATTCTATCACAGTAGACATAGCAGATCCTGCAGGGGCAATGAACGCAGGAACTGATATGATTCTAAGAGTTACTGTTACCAATAATGGGAACATAAAAGATAAAGTTGGTGAAATTGATTTGTCAGATAATTGTCCATTAATGACATTAGATAATGGATTGGACAAGTTACTTGTAACAGATCTTGAGACGGGTCAATCAACAAATGCTGACTTGAAAATAACTGCATCGGATAGTCACCCAAGGAAAAATTGTAAATTAGAGATTACAATATTTTCTAACGGAGCAATGAATGCTGGGAATTCAAAAATATCAGAAGATGAAACTTCGATTACAGTAGAACCCCCACTTGCTAAACCAGTAGACAATCAAAATGATGATGATGATGAAAACAGTGTTTCAGAAGTAGTAGATTCTAGTCTTCCGGCTTCAGGAATAGGTGCGATTCTACTATCTTCAATCATGGCTCTATTTTATGCTGAAATAAATAGTAAAAAAAGATATAATTAATCTAAAAAAGAGTTGCGGGAGCAGTGCTAAAAATACACTTTAGATAATACAAACGAGTTATTGACCTGAACTAACGGCAGCAACATATAACTGTCATTCATCAGTGGGTTGAGTTACTGTCAGCGTTTGCTATGTTCTATATCAAATAAAATGGATTGATTAATTGTGTCTGAAGAAAAAGAAAATAATCTTGATTTCAATACAGTGGTGATAGGCTCTATCGCTGTAACGGTTGTACTTCTTTTACTCGCACCAATGATTATGGTTATTGGAAAAGACACCTCATATTCAGCCTATGAATCGGATGATTTAGCACAACTTAGTGAGATGAGAGCTGACATGTCAGATCCAACGGGACTACCTGATAGTTACTTCATTGCAAACACAATGTCGACTCCAATGCTAGTCAATGATTGGAAAGATCCACATCGAACAATGTTAGTTATTGTTTCTCCCGAGAAACCAATAGACGAAACTGCAGCAGATGCAATCTATGATTTTGTAACTGAGAAAGGTGGGAAGGTGATAGTTGCAGCAGATAATACTAATGCGAATAGGCTGGCTTCAAAATTCGGAATATCATATTTTGATTCACCATTATTAGATCAAAATCAGCATTGGTTAGAATATAATGAAGATGGTTCAACAGCACTACCTGTATGGCAGAATGTTTGGAGCGTTGCAAGTGTCGAAAACGATGTCAATGAAATGGAAGCAGGTGCTGCCAGGAAAGGTTGTTCAGAATTTCAAATCTCAAATAATGACCCTAGGTCATGTAGAATTCCAGTCATGTTCCGTTCCCCTACTGGAATAAGGTTTGAACCGACATCAGAAGATTTACCACAACAGAATCCAAATAGCCAGAGACAAGTCAGTGTTCTCGCATCAGCATCCTCATCTGCATTCATAGATATCGTAGGAGATGGAGATTCTAGTAATGCTGAAAATCCCGCACCTGGAGATTTGTCGTTAATGATACGTGTGGATTACCCTAATGTCCCAGTCTACGACAAGGTGACAGGAAAGGGTGGATTGAATGACTTAGAGGAAATAAGAGTCACAGGCAGTATTGTGTTCGTTTCTGATGACGAAGCATTTTCAAATAGACTATGGGATATATCTACTGCTGCAGAAACTGGGATGAGAAGTTCTTGTGAAGGAATTGTAGAATCAAAATGTTGGATGAATGAAATTAATGATAACAATGACTGGAATGGCAATAGCGTATATTTCCAGATGCTAATACATTCAATGATGGAATTTGATAATACTCAACTTTCTAGCCAAATTAGACAAGACACTAGCAATTTCCAAATTGTTTTCGATGAAAGCAGGCACGTAACGGGCACTATTTCTGCGCCATTCGTAGCTGCCATGTCCACAGTTGTATTGCTTACATCCAATACATTCCTTAAATGGCTCGTAGTTCTCAATGTAGGTTTACTACTACTAGTTTCAATGATGGTTATACCAGAGAAAGAAAATTGGAGACACGTATTTGATTTGACTAGATTTAATCAAAGGCCAAATAAGTTAGATTCAAGCACATACAAATTAAGAGTCAAGCAGGCATTATTTACTAAGGTTAGAGTACATCATGACCTGACCCGTGACCAAATGGCTTCAAAACCACCAGCAGAAGTCCAAGCAATGATAGGCGACCCTAGGCTAGTCGAACTAGCCTACAGCCAAACACGTACATACTCACCCCAAGAACTAAGGCAACTTATGGTAGCAATTAGGAAATGGGGTAAGAATTAGAAAATTGGAGAGATGAAAAATGAACGCAACACCACCAGCAGAAAAACCAGCAGCACCGCAAGCAGACGCGGTCAGTCAGGGATATGCAAAGAAAGCCGAAACCGTTCGTGGAACTAAGAAAATGAGTGACAAACTCGAAGCTGTAGGGGCGATCGCAGAAGCGATTAGCCTAGAGGTTCAGAAAGTTATCATTGGAAAGGCCCATGTAATTGACAATGTTATGGTTAACATTTTATCTAACGGTAATCTTCTATTCGAAGATTATCCGGGACTTGCAAAAACACTGATGACCAACACTTTCGCAGACGCATTAGGATGTGATTTCAAGCGTGTACAGTTTACGCCTGATTTGCTTCCAGCAGATATCACTGGAACAAATATCTATGATGCAAAGAAAGGAGAATTTAGTTTCAAACCAGGACCTATCTTCTGTAACCTACTTCTGTCAGACGAAATAAATAGAGCACCTCCAAAGACACAGGCTGCTTTACTGGAAGCGATGCAAGAAAAGCAAGTGACTATTGGTGTAATTACTCACAAACTACCATCACCATTCTTGACAATGGCTACACAGAATCCAGTAGAACAAGAAGGAACTTATCCTCTACCTGAAGCTCAATTAGACCGTTTCATGTTCAAGATGTCTGTAGGATATCCTGACAGAGCGGATGAAGATGAGATTCTAAGAAGAAGAATTGAAAGAAAGAAAGACGAAGTTGAAGTTGACGTAATTACCGACCCCGCTAGAGTTGTTGCTATGCAACAAGCAATTGAGGATGTTTACGTAGACCCGGCAGTAAGAATGTACATGGTAGAAATTGTATCTAGAACTAGAGAAGACCCGCGTGTATTAGTTGGTTCTTCACCTCGTGGTTCTCAAGCATTACTGAAGACAAGTCGTGCTGCAGCTGCTATGCGCGGAAGAGATTTCGTCACACCCGACGATGTGAAGGCTGTAGCTACACTAGCAGTTTCACACAGACTAATTTTGAAACCAGAACATCAAATAAAAGGTCTTGAGACTGATCAAGTTGTTGCAGATATCCTCAGGCAAGTCCCTGTTCCAACGGTTTGAATAGAATACAGATCTAAGGAGGTTTGCTTATGGCATGGAGTAGAAAATCAGCGATGTTCGCTTCTTTAGCGATAGCTTTGTATCTTCTCGGCCTAGTTTTACGCAACCAGCAGTTAGTAACAGTAGCTGTAGTTCTTCTTTCCTTCCTTACATGGGCAGCATTCAGAACTACAAATGCTGATGTCTCATCATCCGGTAGAAGAATGGATGAAGAAGTGGACTCAGGTGGTGTAGCACTACAAAATCTCGTAGCATTAAGGAGACTTTCTTCAGCACGTGTCTTCGAAGACGGTGAAGTCGATGTATCTATTAGGATCCAGAATAAATCAAACCTCTCCAAGGTTCTGGAAGTTAGAGATCGTGTACCTGAAGTAATGAGAATAAAGAAAGGAGCAAACTATGTTTTAATGGAATTAGGACCTCAAAGAGAAACAGAAATTGCATATACTATTGAAGCCCCATTAAGAGGATTTTATACTATAGGTCCTGTATGTATCAGGATACAAGATACATTTGGACTGTTCCATAATGAAAGAGAAATACACTTGTATGATGATTTTCTTGTATTTCCAAAAATGGAAGATATTAAAGATGCACTGATTAAAAGTCGGGTACCAAAAATATTTACTGGTGCAGTAAATATTAGAAACCCTGGAGAAGGTTCAAATTTCTATAACCTTAGAGAATATGTACCAGGAGATGCTATGAAGAAAGTCAACTGGAAAGCTACAGCCCGTTCTGGTGGGAAATTAATGGTAAACGAGTTTGAAAGAGATGCGGTTAGCGACATCATATTATTAGTAGATAGTAGATCAGTTTCTGAAACAGGCCCAGTAAGTCGGAATTCATTAGTTTACAGTACAAGAGCAGCAGCAAGTCTTGCACAATATTTTCTCTCAAGAAGAGATTCAGTAGGATTAGTTGTTTACGGCGATGAAATTGTTTCAGTTGACAGAGATACTGGTAAAAAGCAATTATATGTTATTTTAACAAAACTAGCGGGGGCAATGGCTAAAGGAAATACTCCACTTAAAGTCGTCACAAATAGAATTATGCCGCACATAAATAGAGGTAGCCCGATTATTATTCTGAGCCCATTAGAAGATGATCCAACAATAATTGAAGCGGTTAGAGACCTAAGGTCAAGAAACTTTGATGTCACTATATTATCGCCAAGTAGTTTACAATTCGAATTTGATGCAAGAAGATTAGATAGGACTGGTTACGAATTACTCAAAACAGAAAGGGATATCCTAATGAGCGAGTTAAGAGGACTAGGAGCTAATGTAATGGATTGGGAACCAGATATGCTACTAAATACAGCTTTGTCTGGGGCGAGAGGATTTTGAGGAGTTGATTAATTGGTAGAACAAAAATCAGATACTGCTCATTTGTATGATGGAAAAACTATCAGGTCATCAGCACCTAGCAGAAAAAAAGCTGCAGGAAAGATGAAAGGTAGTAGTGAAATTCCTAAAGATGCAATTCCAGAAGTGCATGTACCTTCAGTTATTGAGTCATTCTTTGGAGGACCAATTGTAACTAGAACTAAATTCCTACCTCCCGATAGAGTAGTTCAAACTCTACAAATGTCAGCAGCAATTATTCTAACATTGTTATGTATTGTTACATTTACAGTTACACCAGTTTCTGGTACAGCATGGTTCTGGCTAAGTGACCTCATGGAAATACCCATCATGGGAGTAGCAATACACCTCTTACTAATAGGAATAGGATTCATTGGGGGAATGTATGGGGTCTTTCAAAGAGATCAACGTGCAATATTGATATCTTATGTAGTTCTAATATTAGTTACAATTCGATTCGCGGGAAGTAAAGTTGAATTCGGGATTGACCTGTTACCAGATGGTGAGATTTCACAAAAATTACTCTTAATATCTTATGCAATTTTCCTTGTTATGTACATTGAACTAACTAGTGGAATCATACGTTTCTCTATGCTAGACAAGTCTATTAGAACAGGCGAAGTTTATGTCATGAATGTCAAGAAAATAACATCTCAATATTACAGATCATTATTAATTACTCCAATAGTAGCGGGATTAGTTGCTTTGATCACATTAATGATTAATCTAATTATTCCATCAATAGTTGGATTACTAGGCAGTGATGCTGCTGCAGATAGATTAGCAGAAAGTGTAGAATTAACTTCAGTTTATGGTGTAGCTTTAGGAACTGCAGTTGTTTTTATGATTGTTGCATCTGCATTTGCAGTGAATCTACCAGTAAGGTTAGCTCAAATGAGAGAAAATGGTAGTAAATAAAAAATCTACTCGATATATCCACCAATAAGTCCTAAGTCCGCCATAACTAATATCGCTACAGATTCGACTACAGGCACAGCTCTTGGTCCTAAAACAGGATCATGACGACCAAGAACCCGAAGTGGTCTCTGTTCACCACTTGGTAGATGTAGCGTAGATTGTTCTCTAGCAAGGCTACTCGGTGGTTTGAAGTGAACAACAACTCTGACTGCAGCACTAGTTGAACGTCCACCTAATGAACCATCAGCATTTCCAGATTTAGAACCTGCTAAAGAAAACTCATCATCTTCTAGTACCCATGCATCATTATTCTCAGAACCTCTCATTTTAGAGGTCTCAAATCCATGAGAAAACTCAATAGCTCTGGCGCCAGGTATGGCCATCATACCTCTAGCTAATGCTGGCTCAATACCATCGAACCATGGTTCTCCAACTCCAATAGGTAATCCCTCAATCAATAACTCTACAGATGAACCTATAGAGTCAAGATCACGTCTTACATTCTCTAATAATTCAGACATTTTAACGACTGCATCTGGATCTCTACAATTCAAACGAGACATATCAGTACCATTATCTAAAGGAGATAATCTATCTAATTGGAATAAAGGCTTAGAACGAATCTCTCCAACACTGGCTAGATGGGCATTACAACTCCAACCCACTGAATCTAGTAAACTACGCGCTTGACTACCTGCAGCAACAAGTCCGAATGTCAATCTTGCAGATTGTGCCCCACCCCCTCTCAAATCACTTACACCTTCTGACCTTACATGTTCAACCATATCTGCGTGACCAGGTCTGGGATGATCTGGAAGAAATGAATAGTCTTTCGAACGTATATCCGAGTTGTGAGTCAGTAGAAGTATTGGCCAACCGGTAGCAATACCCTCATGAACACCAGACATTATCTCACATTTGTCGATTTCTGCTCTCGATGAAAGTCCTTTCCTACCAGGTTTTCTTCTGTCTATGAATTCAATTAATGCGTCGTTGTTGATAGGTGTTCCCGCTGGTAATCCCTCTAATAACGCACCAACACATCGTCCGTGACTTTCTCCAAAAAGAGTCACTCGAAGTCGGTCTCCTAATTTCATACTCATTTAATCATCTCCGCTAAATCAGATTCCTGAAAACTACTCTCGATAATTTCATATTGAGTTCTACTAAGAACTTCTTCAATTAATGCTTTGTCTTGTTTAAAACAAACAACTGAGATAGCAGGGCCAGAACCAGTTATTGCTGCTGAAAGAGCTCCGTTCGCTATGACATTATTGCAAATCCTGAGAGCCTCATCATCATCTGTCGCTGCAGCAACTGCCATACCATTTGCTGACATAGCGTGAAAAACTGAACCATTTGATAGAGAACTTAATGAGCGTTCAAAAATTGTTAATTGGTCGTTAAATTTTTGAGAATTAATTTCATTCGAACGCGTCCCTCTAAGTATAATAAATACACAATAGTCTTCCTTTATTTCGCCTTCTATTAGAATAGAATATTTGGCAGGTTGAGATGGATCTACTAATTTCCAACCCGGAGAAATAGA
>ENA-UZXC01007415-UZXC01007415.1-metagenome-genome-assembly--contig:-Day-2-25m-contig-7415_pt1 | contig 16679 bp, 12 predicted proteins | sample MGYA00260340_ERZ794900 | MGnify/ENA metagenome assembly ERZ794900 | reverse complement strand
GTCTCAGCCATCAGCATCAAAGACATACCTGCCGCAGCGCCAGATACAAACAGGTTCCAGTCTCGATGTTGAACCTTGAGGACGCGCATAAAGAAAAATGCGATCGACAAGATAATAGCAACGATCATCAGTTGTCCGAGTTCAATGCCAATATTGAAACCCAGCAGAGGAATAAGCACTGAGCCATCTCCCATCAACAGCGCGCGGAAGTAGTTCGAGAAACCCATACCGTGAATAAAACCAAAGAACAACGCCATAAAGTAGATGCGCCGCATTTGTGATTGGCTAGGTTGCGCTCGGTGATTAATCACGTTTTGAAGTGCCGTGAGCAAAATGGTAACGGGAATCAGAAATTCAATAATGTCTGAGCGAATGCTAACGACATCAGTCGATGCCAAGACTAACGTCACACAATGTCCAACAGTAAATGCTGTGACGAGAATCGTGATTTTTCGCCACTGTTCTAGCCGATAGACTGCGCACAACGCCACCAAAAAAAGGATATGGTCGTATCCAGCTAGGTTGGATATGTGTTCAAAACCAAGTTGCACATAGAAAAGTAACGGTTGCATATCGTTTAGTAAATCAGTTTATGGGCGGGCGTACTCTTGTTGAGCATTAGACTTCGCGAGTCATCGTCAACATGGACGTAAACAACATTGCTTTGGTCAAAAAAAAGATCGGTAAACACCGCGTTCTTGATCTCAAGGGACGTGAGTTTCTCTTGAGACGGGTACCTAAAAGTTAACCCAAGGGCCGTATTATCGCCCTCTCCGTTTAGTCTCTTACTTTCTATTTTTAACGTCAATTGCTTACCGTTAGCCTTAATATAGAAGAAGCGATTGAGATAATCTAATAACATGCCCTCTGCATGAGGCGCTTCACTAGGCTGACCAAGCGCTAGTTCGTTGTTGTTCGGATCAAATACTAGCGCCTCATTAACATCCATGAGGAACAATCTAAGCTCAATGGTCAGCTGTTGTTTCTCAGACGCATATTCAATTTGGCACAGCGACAATCTGAGCGCATGCGCTTGTAAGTCGACACAATATACCAGTAGAACGAGACAAAGAGCGGCGCGCTTTCTAGCTTCCATCAAACAGCAGCTTTCGTTGCCTTTTGTTCTGCTAGCGCTTGCACTTCACGGAAGACTCTAAGCACGTTGCCACTCCATATTTTACCGATCTCTTCCTCAGAGTATCCGCGACGCACAAGTTCGATGGTGATATTCATCACCTCGCTAACGTCAAAAACTCCCTCAATGCCACCACCACCATCAAAGTCGCAACCGATACCCACATGGTCGATACCCGCTACCGAGACAATGTAATCGATATGATCTACAGCTTGCTGAACCGTTGCGAGCGGATCTGGAAACGCTTGGTTGATCTCATTCAATGTCTGGCGCATGGCGCCTCGTTCGTCGTTTGTCATTTCGCTAGGTGGCTTCATGTTTGCGCGGGCCGCTGCAATAGCGGCATCTCGCTTGGGATTTCCTGGCGCCGCGCGCAAGTACGCCGAGTACATTGTGAGTTGAACCACGCCCCCATGCTCAGCGATGGTTTTTAGCATCTCATCGCTCATGTTCCGTTTGTGTTCAGTCACTGCACGCGCGTTCGAGTGAGTAGCAATGATAGGCGCTTCAGATATAGCAATGGTGTCATAAAAAACATCGTCACTGGCGTGTGACACGTCGATCATAATGCCAAGACGGTTCATCTCTTTAACAACTTCCTCACCAAACTGACTTAAGCCCTCGTGCTCAGGACCTTTTGAGTCCGTTGATGAATCGGCAAGGTCATTATTAGTGGAGTGTACTAAAGTAATATAGCGAACGCCTTTGTCATAAAATACCTCGACGTTGGCTAGGTCTGAGCCAATGGGATAACCATTCTCCATAGCAATATAAACGGCACGTTTACCTTGTTTCTCTAATTCGATGGCATCATCCGGCGTCTGAGCTAAACCCACCGTATCGGGATTTGCTAATGCCGATTCGATGGTCGCATCGATCATTTGTATTGCGAGCGCCTTCGCTCGACTGTCACCCTCATCGTCTCGGATGTCCTGGGCGACAAATGCCGCAAAAAAGATTGAATCCAGTCCGCCTTCAATCATTCGAGGATAGTCGACTTTTGAACCCGACTCGTTGGGATCGTGTCTTACAGACATATCAAATCCAGGTTCAATCATGCGTAACGGCGTATCCGCGTGAGTGTCCATCGTCAACACTCGATCGTGGATTTCTAATGCCCGCGCAACGAGTTGCGCTTCAGTTTCGGCCGCACCCGTTTCTTGAGCGGTAGATTCCTTCTTGGGCGGTTCCGAGCAACTCGCAACAAGAAGCAGGAGGCAGGATAAAAATAGAGTTTGATAGCGCATGATGATAACCAGGAAAAGATGAAGAGAAATTAGGGTTCAATTTTATTATCCCCTAACTCGGCAGTGAATTGTAGTCGCTGACAGTTGAGCATGATAGTAACGACTGATCTCAACCAGCCATGGCCTCTTTTTCGTTTTTGGTATACCTTAGTATTGATTATTCGATTTGGTTGAGTGCAAACGATGAAAAAAGAGTTTATCCAGCAATGGAACAGGCGCCCTTGGTGGATGAACCTGCTGTGGTATTTCTGTTTATATATGACCTTTATCTACATGCCTTTCGACATGTTTACCAAGTCTTTTGAACATTGGGAGGAAATCTGGTTCGGTATTGTCCTCACTGGCTGGCCTGCAAAACTGACTGAGCCGTTACATTGGTTAATCTACGGTGCCGGCGCTTATGGTTTTTGGAAAATGCGCAGCTGGATGTGGCCTTGGGCTGCGGCCTATAGCTTTCAGGTAGTGATCGCAATGGTCGTATTCAATCTGTTTCAGGGTCCTGGAATGAGTGATGAACCCAAAGGTGGGGGCATCGTTGGCGCTTTGATCAGTGGCGCCATTTTTATGGTGCCAACGATTGCACTTTACCGCGCGCGAGCGCTCTTTAATGATGATACATCCAAATCGGCTGACGAGGAGAACACGGCGGCGAGCTAGATCAGTGAGTTGTGCTGACCGTGACTCAATTTAGTAAAGGTCACTCAATATCAGACCCAACCCAAACCGTTCCACTCTTTGGTTATAGTCGATCATGCTCTCACCGTACCCATTGAAGTACTGCGCGTGACCACTCAACCCACGCCAGATCGGGAAGGTCCAATCGAGCTGGACCGCGCCATGGTTTTCGCTTCGTAAATTGTTGCGTAGCATCATGCTCAGTTCATGATTGTCTGTACGATAAGTGCTGCGAAATTCAAAGTGCCCCATATACTTCTCGATGTCCGGGTTGTCGTCGCCATCGGCGTCTAGGACGTTTTGCTTCTCGTCTTCACGAATTCGATACCAGGGCTTCAATCCGAATACCCACTTGCCGGACTCCCAGGTGAACTTTGCGTAAACCCGGTTCCAACTTCGGGATAAGATACCGGACTGGCCATTGGACTGATGGCTAAAACCGACAGCAACTTCTGACGCGTCAATGCCAAGCATGCCGAGAGGCTGAAATTCGACTGGCGCTGTCCAGAATACTTCTGGCTCATAGTTGGTTTCCCTGAAGGGTGCAGAGGCGTCACTGTTGTAAGCCTGCCAAAAAGATAGGGATGTGAAAGCGAAATGGAAACGATCGTCGCGCATCAAGACACTCTTTGCGAACTGGTACTTCAGACTAAGTTGAAACTTCATTTCGATATTGTCGATATCTTCGATCGGCGCGAAGTCACTAAGCGCAGGGGGAATGGGTTTCTCTTTTGGATTGACGATATAGGTCGCAGGCATTAAGAAGTTGCGTTTGTGCGGTACCAATGCTCGCCGACTGGTGATTGCCAGTTGCTCTTCCCGTCTGCGGCTGGCAAGAATATCGTCATCAATCTGGCGATTTTTCTGTGCTGAACATTTACCGCGAATCTCGGAGACAAGCACGGCACCGTTAGCGCGACTAACCATCTGTAATATGCACGCCTGATATTGGCGGGTTTGCGCGATGCCGCCTTCCGCTTCGCTTGTTCCAGCCTCCTCCGCCAGGCTTGCACTTGTCAGCCCGAGCAACGCCGTTAGGCACATGGTTAACAATTTGTTCATAGATAGTTTCACTTAACTTGTTTGTTGGGTATTCAAGGGCACCTTATACGGCCCAACCAGTAAAATAAGAGCATGCAAATGCAATACCACAAATAAATTAGCTTTAACTTACAGTGAGTTATGGATATGCAGGCATTATCACTTTCATGTAGGTGTAAATAATGCCGACAGCAACCATCCTCTAACGAAGCGCGGTCATTCAATCGATAAACTAAAAAAACAATTAGAGTACTTCCAAATTAAAGTGGAATTGCGACCTAAATTGCTTTCCCCGACCAAAATCGAACAATCATTGTTCAGATATGAAAATTGCATAAGCTAAGTCTACCGGCAACTAAGAAAAGATTTTTTTGCAGAGCATTCTGAAATCTGCTGAGTGAACAAGCCTCAACTGCAATGTCACAAACTGGTTTATTTAAGTTAACGACTGTCGGAACATTTAAACTTAGTTAGGAGTAAATAATGGCAATAATGATAACGACTATTTGGACCCCCAATAACTCTGGTGCAACCCCACAGCTCTCGGTCAATTTAACGACCGCGAGAGACGCGATGCGAAAAGACGGATACAGCGCTGAGGTAATGGCACTGATCCCCGGAGGGGGTGGTGCGCCTGGCGAGATGGGATTGGCCATAGATTACGACACGCCCGATGCCTATGTGGCGGCTTTAAGCGAAGGCGTTTCTCCTTCATTAGCCGAAGCTCAAGCAAGTATGCAGTACTCTGATTCAAAACCAGAGCGAACCTCTACTTGGATTGAACTACCGGGCTTAGAGACTGCTTATGAGGATTTACCCAAGGGAGTCGTGCAAACGAGCTATATAAAGGTAAATGCCGGTCAAGCCGCTAAGGCTATGGAATTGGTCACCAAAAGCAGAGATATCATGACGAGTATGGGGGCGAAAGTTAGAGTGATGAATGCGTTTCTTTCGAGTCCAACGGGAATGATTTTATTTGGTGTGTATCACGAATCTCCGGGTAAGTGGCGAGAGTTTAACGACGCGCTAATGGCATCGGCGGAGTGGAATGAGCATTGGAATGACAGTGGACGGGTAGGTGCTGTCGAAATGATGCGGCAATCCGCATTCGCAATGCTGCCTTAATTACGCTGAGGACACAGCACAAATACTTCGGCATTAACTTGCTTGATTTGGCGACCATTGAGATCAGGCTTGTTGCTAAGGAGCAGCGATACCAATACTAACCGCTGAAGCTACAGTGGCCGGTTTATCCATCTTAAATTCGACAGCTTGAGGGATCTCGTTCTGGATTAGGCGAGCAGGCGTTGTTCCGATTCTTCATTTAAAACGCGCGCATAATTCCTTGGGCTTATTTTAGTGCCGGCCCCTTATTTTGCTACTGACAGGTCATTGTCCAAGTCAGACAAATGCCGCCGGCGGAAATCGGAGCGCATGCGGCCCCTATTTTTGCGTATTTGAGTGATTTTTCTATCATTTTTTATCGTTTTGCGCATTTTATATGAAATATTTTTCTATAATCGTGTTAGTCTGCACGAATGTGTCTTTTTAGAAATAGATTGTGAGTTTTTTACTCATTTTAAAGAAATACAGCGAGTGGTTTGCCAAGCGTAATAAAAAGTCTCTTCAGAGGCCGTTCTACTATGAAAGTTAGGGAAAGCAGTTTCCCTTCATAGCAGGGTCAATGTCAGACAGGCAAGTTGATACGCTGATTTTAATTGCAGTTCTGGAGGTTTTACATAGGAGAGAGTCTAATGAAAATGCGACACTTATTTATCATGTTGACGGCTGTTTGGTCGACCCTAGGCATGATTAGCCTTGCCAATGCGGAAGGCCCAATTGAGGAAGTCATTGTGACTGCAGAGCGTCGAGCAGAAAGTCTGCAAAGCGTTGCCGTAGCTGTCACCGCCTTCACTGGCGAAGAAATGGATGCCCAAGGTATCGTCGATATCAAAGGCATCACAGAAAGAACACCTGGCTTCACCATGGGTACTTTCAATCCTGGTCAGCCGCAGTTCTACATTCGAGGTATTGGCTCTAATGAAGATGGCGCAGGCGGTGACCAGTCCGTTATCGTTTTCGTCGATGAGGTCTATATCGGACGTTCTGCTGGATCCGATTTTGACCTATTTGATTTGGAACGCGTCGAGGTCCTCCGCGGACCACAGGGCACTCTCTTTGGCAAAAATGTGATCGGTGGCGCAGTCAGTCTGGTCACGAAGAAGCCTACTGAAGAAACCAGAATGAAGTTTGAGGGCACCGCGGGTAACCTCGGTGAAGTCGGCGTTCGCGGTTTGGTCAGTGGTGAATTAGCCGAGAACGTTTATGGCAAGGTGTCAATTTCAAGTCGTCGTCGTGATGGCTATGTCGATTCACGGATCGATGAATTTCCCGAGTTTTTCCCCGACACCAACGTTGATGATCAACACGATATCAACACCGACAGCTTACGCGCAGCATTAAGGATGACCCCAAGCGATCGATTGGAAATCAATCTGTCTGCCAACTGGTCGCAAATGGATCGCGCGGGACCCACCTATATCTCCATCGGCCCGGGCGGTATTCCCTATGGCGCGAACGCTTCGCTTGATCCGAACTATGGCGCTAACATCCATGAGAATTTTATTGAAGACCCTGGCTCATCAGAGACTGATATCTCCGGTTTCACTGCTCGATTTGATTATGAACTGACAGATTCGACGACCTTTACGTCACTGACTTCTTTTCGAAGCGTGGAATCTGAGCAGATCTGGGCGCTCTCAACACCTAACCTCAGCGCTTTGTTTGTCTCAGGGGGCGCCATTCCCCTGTATCTCGTTGGTAACAACAATTACACGGACGAGTCAGACACTTTCACGCATGAGTTCCGATTGACGGGCGGCAACGACAAGTTGTTCTGGATTGCCGGTCTATATTACATGACGGAAGAAACGGATCGGTTCGAAACATCATCAGTCGGCTTACTGTTCCCTGGTGGCGGCGGTGTTCCGGGCAATTTACCTGGCATTGTGCCCGGGGATGATCAAGGTAACGAAACGACCAGTTACTCGATTTTCGGTCAGTTCACCTACAACATCACGGATGCACTGGCGATCACGCTCGGTGGACGGCAGTCCTTTGATGAAAAAGACATCACGCGAGTTGGTACGCCAAGTCCGCTTTCGCCAAACAGAAATTTCAACTTCAGAACTAGCAATGATTGGGATGCTTTTACGGGTAAATTTACAGTTGAGTGGCAAGCAACAGAAAATGCTTTTCTCTACGGGACAATTTCCGAAGGCTACAAAGCTGGCGGCTATCAGGGTTTGGCAGCAACCGAACTTATTGCAATCACACCCTTTGATCCGGAAGAAGCCACGCTATACGAAATCGGCGCCAAGACAGAATGGTTTGATAATCGACTCCGGCTCAATCTCGCTGTCTTCCAAACAGACTACTCTGACTTGCAAATCCTGCAGCTCCTAGTAGAAGAAGACGCGCCGTTTGGAACAGGCGGACAGTTAATCACCCAGAACGCTGCGGATGCTGACATCGAGGGTTATGAGCTTGAGTTTGTGATAGCGCCCACCGACAATCTGACGATTTCTGGCTCGTATACGCATCTCGATACTGCTTTTTCTAATTTCTTTACGCCCACCGGCTTCAGACCGCCCGATGGTGGCGCCGGGACTGGGGGAGATCGAACAGGCAACCCGCTGCGAAATGCGCCTGACAAGGCCTACAACGTACTGGTTCGATACCATATGGATTTATCAAATGGTGGTGCGCTGACTTGGCAAGCGGACTTTCGTCACAAAGACATCGTCTATCAGGATCCAGACGTGTTTGAGTTTGCCGCCGTGCCTGAGTACGACGTTGTCGACCTTCGTGTCAGCTATGTCTGGCCGAAAGGTAATCTTGAAACAACCTTGTGGTCACGTAATGCAAATGACGAGTCGTATTTCCTTCATAACTGGCCGCTTCAGGGCAGTGGACAGGCAACGCCCGCACCACCCAGAACCTATGGTGTGACGTTCACTTGGACAAACGATTAACTATCGCAACTGATAATAAGGAGCGGCAATAGCCGCTCCTTTACTCCGCTCGTCTGAAAGGCATCAGGCCGCACCACGACGGTCATTAACCCACAAAGTAAACAGCACATCACGTCGCCCGATATTTGATAGCAATCGGCGATTTTTCCCTCTGCCCTCATCAGCTCTGCCAACGCTATGCATCGTGGTAGAAGCAGGCCCCAGTTTCTTATCTTCTCTCGCTCGGCAGCCTAATATCCCATGTGTCGAGGATTGCTTAGTCTAGATTTAGTGTCCTAGACCCCGATAGTTGGCGTCATTTGGGCGGAATCAAAATCGGGCGGGTTCGTCACAAGCAGGTCGCGAAGAACCCCATATAAAAACTGTCAACAAAATTCATTTGCATATTTCCCTAGATTGTTTGACTATTGGAGAGCTGTAATGTAGCTCGACCCGAAAAATAAAAAGTTTGTACGCAGAAACTATCTGCGAAAAAAAACGAAATTTGAAAGGGGTAATCTGATGTCTTCATTCCGTCTTGGCGTATCTGTACTCACCTGCGCCCTCATAGCAAATCTTGTTCACGCCGAAGAACGTCGTCTCGAAGAGATAGTCGTCACGGCAGAAAAACGTGAATCGACCGTCTCTGACATATCAATTTCAATCACTGCGCTGGGTGAAGATATGATCGAAGACTTCGGCATCCAAGGTGCTGATGAATTGGTCAACTTTATTCCGGCGACGACTCGCGATGCATTCGACATTCGAATCCGAGGTGTTGGTCGTAATTTCCGAGCCCTGGGCGGTGATCCGGGCGTCGCGACTTACTACAACGGTATTTACTCTGAAGATTTCGGCATCGCTGCCTCAGAAAGCGGGCTTTATGATGTCGCGCGTATTGAGGCGTTACGGGGGCCCCAGGGAACGCTTTACGGGCGAAACTCAATTGGCGGCGCGCTGAACTACATCACTAACCAACCTACAGAGGAATTTGAAGGCGAAATTCGTTCTCAAATTGGCGCCTTAAATGCACGAGAATTCTACGGCATTCTTTCGGGACCACTGATCACCGATAAGCTCGGGTATCGTCTCGTTGGTGTTTCTAGGCAACGTGACGGAAGCCAAGACGGTATCGGCGGCGCGGAAGACATCAATACCATCGATGATCAGAACATCGCCTTGTCTCTAAAGTGGGACATTGCTGAAGACTGGGAAATGAACGTTCGCTGGAATGACCGTTCTTCCGACAGGATCATCGGTCAGAACTCTATCGTGAATGAGGGACCTGGCGGCGCACGCGGCGTGCGGAACACGACTAACTTTGCACGGGGACTAACGACTTCATATGGCGGCATTCCAATATCTGCCGCAACGCCTGGCGCTCAAGCTTATATTCATCCGGTATCAGGAAACACGATCTTCGGTGCTCCTGTTCGCCCCGGCATTGACAGGAGTGTCTCAGCCATCCCTAACGCCGCGTTTGGTATTCAAAACGCTTTGCCGCTTGACACTGATATCAAAGACCTTAACGGGGACGTTGCGACAAACAACGCGAACAATGAAAAGTTCGAACAAAACGGCGTCCAGTTTAGCCTTGCTTGGGATATTAACGAGACTACCCAACTGAAGTATCTCGGCGGTTGGAGCAAATTTGATTACACTTTTGACATTGATTTGGATGCGACTAACGGCGCTTTCACGCAGCCTCGTCAGACTGTATTAGAGGCAGTGGAGACCAGCTCACATGAGCTGCAACTATTATGGGAAATCGGCGACAAATTGCAGATGACCAGTGGTCTCTATCTGTTTAACTCAGATCGTCTGCAAAATTTCGCATTCCGCGATAACGAAAGATTTGTTGATCCGTTCAACTATGGGAATTTGGCTGGTTTTTCACTGATCGGTTCTCCCACGCATACCCGGCGGGGCGATGTAGCCGTAGGTACTTCAGGTTTTGGTCCTTGGCAGGGTGACCCGACCGGGCATTTCTACGAGTACTGGAACACGGTTGAAACTGAGGCCGTTGCTGTTTATACACAGGGCACCTATTCGTTCAGCGAAGAGTGGGCTTTAACCGTCGGCTTGCGATGGGCTGAAGATGAAAAGACAGCTTTTGAAGATCGTACCGGCTACTTCGAGGCAGGTTTTCTTGATGGCGCGCTTGACGCAACCTGTGATGGAACATTCGGGGCCGACTGCACACTTTTTGGCATTACGCCACTGGCATTCGCGAACATCCTTACCGGCGCAGCAGTGCCAACTTTTGGCGCTGGTGTTATCGCACCAACATGCGCTTTGGGGACTCCTAATTCCGCGTGTGCAACCCCGCTGTTGCTCGACGGTGTACCCTTCTCGTTTGCTGACAGCGCTCAAGGCGAAGAAACCTGGGGTGACACGTCCTTCTGTGTGAATCTGGATTGGTCTCCGAATGAAGACACGTTGATCTACGCCTCAGTAACCAGCGGCTACCGAGCAGGCGGATATTCATTGGGTATAGGAGATTCAAGAGGACCTGGCGAGTTTGGCGGCATCGAGCCGTCTACCTATGATCAGGAAGAATTGATCGCTTGGGAGCTTGGCTATAAGGGCACCTTGCTTGACGGCCAAATGCAATTCAATGCATCTACATATCTTTACTCCTATGATAACTACCAGGATCGCATCGAACTCTTCGATAGCAACACCAGCACGTCGACCGATGAAGTAAAGAATGTCGAGGAAGCCGAGAATATGGGCGTTGAGTTCGACGTCATGTGGCTCGCAACTGATAATTTGACCCTGGGTGGCAATGGCAGTTACACACGTACAGAGTACAAATCTGACTTTTTTGTACTGGAAGATGATAACCCTCTGTTTCCATTTGAACTATTTTCACCAGATCCAACCGGTACCGATCCAAACAGCAATGCGTTTCTCGTACAAAACCTTAGAGGCAATGACCTGAAGCGAATACCTACTTGGAAGGCGACTTTATGGGGAAACTATGACTGGGTGTTATCAACAGGCACTTTGTCTGCAGGTGCGACCTACGCGTACACCGGAGACTACTGGAGCAGTGGTATTCTGCGGGATCTAGACAAGGTACCTCCACGTGGCCGGCTTGACCTCTCTATGACGTGGCGAGCAAGCAACGAACAATGGCTTGTTCGCGGCTTCATCGACAACGTCACAGACAAGACCTACGCGCGAGGCTTTAGCACCAGTACAAGCAGTGGCAACTACTCGCTAGGCGCTGAGAATTTATACCCGCGTTACTATGGTATCGACGTCACATTCCGGTTCGGTGCGATCTAGCAACAAGATCCATGCACCAATCCCTGACTCTGACGGGCAATGGCACCTCACTTTTGTGATTGTCGTCGTCCGTCAGCTACTCGGGAGCCTGTTTTGACCGCTCTGATACGCAGAAAATGTTTAATTAACGGCACCTAATCAAGAAGTCCTTAGCCGGACCAAACCAAACCCGCGCTCTACCGCCGCTCTTCGAGCGATGGCTAGACATTTATTATCAGACTATAAGCCTGTCTCATTCAATTGCCATACATCACCGTTCTTCGAAAAATGTGGTTTATACTTTGTAGACTCGGACTATGTTCCTGCCATGTTGGTGCTATGTTCGTGCTATGTTCGTGCTATATGCGTGATATGTTCGGGCGTCCGCATTAACTCAATCAATCAGGAGAGCTTTCATGCCACTCGTTAACGAAATTGTCGCCATGCAAGAAGAACTCACACGTTGGCGCAGAGATATTCACGCGCACCCTGAGTTGGGTTTCGAAGAGGCCCGAACTGCCGCATTTGTTGCGAACAAACTTCAGGAGTTTGGCTTGCAAGTACACCAGAAAATTGGCAAAACCGGCGTCGTTGGTGTGTTAAAAGTGGGAAATGAAACCAGATCACTTGGTTTACGTGCAGACATGGATGCCTTGCCAATTCATGAACGAAACAGCTTTGAACATCGATCACAAACCGATGGCGTGATGCACGCATGTGGCCACGATGGCCACACAACCATGTTGTTGGCAGCCGCCAAATATCTGTCGGAAACCCAGAACTTTCGAGGCCAAGTTAACTTTATCTTTCAACCAGCAGAGGAAGGCATCGGTGGGGCGCGCGCCATGATTGAGGATGGCCTGTTCAATCAATTCCCGTGTGACATGCTACTGGCGATGCACAATGCACCTCGTATGGAAGTCGGCACCTTTGCTGCCATACCTGGCATTCGTACCGCTGCCGGAGCTTTTTTCGACATTACAGTCACAGGCAAAGGCGCGCATGGGGCATTCCCAGACCAAGGCGTTGACCCAGTTCTAGTCGCGAGCGAATTAGTGGTTGCCGCCCAATCCATCATTTCACGCAATATGCGCCCCACTCAAACAGCGGCGTTATCTATTACGCAAATCCACGCGGGTGATGCCTACAACGTCATACCAGGTGCCGCGAAACTGTCTGGCACCGTGAGAACCCTTGATCACAAATCAATGCAAAAAATAGAACGTAGACTCAATGAGCTCGTTAGCGGAATCTGTATGGCGCATGGCGCATCGGGAGAAGTCGACTTCCGGGTCAACTTCCACCCTGTGAACAATGATCAGAATGTCACTGAGATCGCAGCCAACGTGTGTAGCGACTTGGTCGGCAGCGACAAGGTTGTTCGCGAAGGCCCAGCCAGCACGGGTTCTGAGGACTTCTCTTTCATGTCCGAGGTTGTGCCAAGTTGTTACATCAACGTGGGAAATGGCGCTGACAGTCACTCTTTGCACAATCACGATTATGACTTTAATGATGAAGCAACAGTTTATGGTGCCAGCTTCTTCGCGCGTGTTGTGGAATCGCAACTGCCTATTGAGCGCTAAGCACTGCTAGGTTTTACGGGCAGCGTTAGGTAGTAAGGATTTACGGCAGTTTCAAACTGAGGCAGCACGATCTGAGATACTTGTGGGCGAAATGTTCGTGCGTGCCATTATCTACTTAGCTATTTAACTCGCCGAGGCGCTAGGCCGGCGACCCACTGCCTCCCGCCAACGTGCCAAGTGCGTAAGCGCGGGATCCGGTTTTAGACCAACCAGCTGTTCGGCGAAATCGATCGTTACCATGGCGGTGATATCAGCAATGCAGTATTCATCTCCCGCGATCATTGCGCGTTCGCTCAACTCACGATCCAGACGTGCGTAAAAATTGTTCACAAACGCATCGCTCTGCTGCTTGGCCGCCGGTATCTGTTCGAATCGCCCTAGCTTCGCGACGATGGGACCGTTTACCCAGGAAGTACTCACGTTTCTGCCGAGCAGCAATTCGATCCGTCGTAAGTGCATATCGATACGACCAATGTCTTCTGGTGTGTCGCCAAACATGGTTGGCGACGGCTGCAAAGCTTCCAAATAACGACAAATAGAAATCGACTCGCTGATGTGAGCGCCGTCATCCAACTCAAGGACAGGGATTTGGCCATTTGCGTTTTTTTGCATGAACGCTTCAGTTTTGTGCTCACCTTTCTGCATGTCGACGTTAATGCGTTCAATCTCGATGCCTTTTTCGGCCATGAACACGTGAACTCTTCTTGGATTGGGTGCGGTGGGATGGTCGTATAGTTTCATGCTGATCCTAATGGTTAAACTGCCGTGTGGAAAGTACCCCGACTCACTTCCAGATACCTCCGAGCGAACGCCCATTCTTGGGCGAGGCCAATTGTCAAAACTCGACGCTAGCCGGCAGGAAGTTTAGACCGCTTTTGTCTCAGATTTCAAACCTATCTAGATGGATATCATTGCCAAGAGAAGCTCACGGTAACAGGGTACCGGAGACAATAGAAAAGCTCAGATAATGAGTCCGTATTGCATCAAGATAAAAGCAGGTTTGACCGTCTTACCTTCCCTGTTTCAGCTTTTAATTTCTGTCTACCATATCCTTGTCCAACCGGCGCCAGGTTAACAAGAAGAACAGTGAACTTGCAGCATATAAGATCGCCATAATAACCATCGCCGACTGTAAACTCTGGGCGTAGACCACACCGCAGACATTCTGCAGATTTTCGTTTAACTCGCCGATAGAACGCGGATGGCACTGGTTTCGAGTCAGTTCCTCTGCCGCAACGCCGAGTTCAGCCACGCCGCTGGCAAAGAAAATGTCAGAAGTGAAACCAATAAACAGCGGACCGCAGCCGTAGCCGATCAAATTGGCGATGAACAGCAGCACAGCGGTTGCCATCGCACGCACACGCATACTGACGACCCCCTGGCCGATGGTGTACTGTGCGGCAATATAGCCATATTTCACGAATCCGCCGATGATCAAGCCGATGGCAGCAAACAGCAGATTCTGGGTTGTGAAGGCAAACACATAGAATGGGATCGACAAGGCTAAACCCAAAGCCGGCACCCAGGCGATGGCGCCCGGATGTTTTTTGTAAAGCTTGGTTGCAAGCCATCCTGTCGCAAACGTGCCGATAGCAGATGACAATGATACAGGTGCGTTGATCCAAATAGCCGCTTCACCGGTGGTGATCTCGTGCGTGCGAACAAGGAAGATGGACTGAAACGAGGAAATACCGTAACCGCAGAACGCAGCGACGGTGGCTCCCCCCGTCATCAGCCAGAAAGCGGGCTTCGTCGTTAGTTCTCGGATTGCCTCGCGCAACGTTACCGGTTCTTTTGATTGCGTCGCCTTCGGGTCAGTAAAACCCCGTGGCGGCTCTTTTACGGTGAATTTAAAAACCACGGCAATCAACAAGCCCGGCAGTCCGACAACAAAAAATGCGGTTCGCCAGTCAAATACGTCTGTCACCCAACCACCTATCAGGTTGGCAAACATCGTGCCGAGCGTGACACCCATGGCGTAGACGCCAAGCGCCTGGGATCTGTCACGCGGCGCGTAATAGTCTGCGATCAAGGAGTTAGCCGGAGGTGTACACCCGGCCTCGCCAATACCTACACCGACGCGACACATTAACAACACCCAGAACGCACCAATGGTGATCGAGCCGATGGTGATTTCGCTTGCGAGTCCACATAGCACCGTCATAAGAGACCATAGCGCAACGCAGACGGTCATAATCCACACACGGTGAGCTGCATCAGCATAACGCGCCAGAGGAATACCCACGATGGTGTAGAGAAGGGCAAAACCAAAACCAGTCAGAAGGCCAAACTGGGTATCGGAAATACCTAGCTCGGGCACAAGATCAGGGCCGACCACGGCGAGCAGGCCGCGGTCGACAAAGTTCATAATATAGATAAGTGTTAGGGCTGAGAGCACATAGGTTCGGTAGCGTTTAGTACCGAACCCTGTGATTTGATCAGACGCTTCACGTTCTTCGGGAGCGGTTGCTGCGGTCATACATGGATCTCTTTACAAGGTGTTAGCTATTATCGAACGGGTCTACTGTAAATGTTTCAGTTCGCGTTGTCCGCTGTATATGTGACAAAAATGCACAAGCATCTGCCACAGCCAGAACCGCTCTAATCAGCAGGGTTTATAGGAGGACAGGATAAGACGCCTGATATCGTCAAAGGTTTTATGAACAAGATTCTTTTTGATTGCGTTGCGATCGTTTGATTATCGTAGCAGGGTCGATAATGTAGCAGCAAGGCGATCGATCAAGGCTCGCAGGCGTGGCGCGACATTTTGTTTGAGCAACAATGTGATGTGTCCGCTATGGATATAGGATTGAGCAATGAACCGCGTTGATGTAGCCGTTTAAAGAGTGGCATAGCGTAAAATCATGCCGAGCGCGGACCATCAACAGCTCGGTGCGATGCACTGGCTATCTTGCTTGCTGTATAACTTTCCAGTGAGGCTATCTTGTGATCCGGTGTTTTTGTTCTTTCAAACCGGTCGTCACAACGCTTAAAATCTGGCGACACGTTACCTGACCAACTAACAGTCCATCGACAACAACAGGCCTTCTTCTGTGCTTGTGATCCAGCATAGACGTTGCCACGTCGATAATATCATCCGAGGGGCTTTGCATTTCCACATCGGTAGACATGAGATCACCAACCACTGCAGTGCTGAACGCTTCATCGTTGTAGGCGCTGGCCAGCAGTGCCCTGAGACAATCCAGCTCCGAGAGCATTCCCAGCATCGCTCTTCTGTCATCAATCACGACCAGACCGGAGACTTTATTGGTCAAGATTCTCTGGGCCGCTTCATACACCGTCAAGTCTGCTTTAGCCGTTAAAGGGTTTTTCAACATATAGTCATTTAATTCAACTGAACCTAGCATAAGGCCTTCCTCCGTTTTAGGGTGATGTTTAGTCAGTTCTGACCAAACACACCAGTATGCGTTTCCTTAAAAACGCAACGAACCGCGCTATCGACTGCTTGTAAAGCAGCACGTTAGATCATCGATTTAGCGACCGATGAAACCCAATCCACCACTTGGGTTGGATATACACCCAGATAAACCAAGAGGAACGCTAGCGTTCCGAGCGCCCAGCCGCCAGTCGCGGGAATAGCAATCGGTTCATCTGAATCAGTATGGGTTGTCATCGAAAATATGATTCTAAGGTAGTAAAAAAGGCCTATGCCGCTGCCAATAACTACCGCAACAAGAAGCGCCCAGAGTTC
>ENA-UZXC01006443-UZXC01006443.1-metagenome-genome-assembly--contig:-Day-2-25m-contig-6443_pt1 | contig 16715 bp, 12 predicted proteins | sample MGYA00260340_ERZ794900 | MGnify/ENA metagenome assembly ERZ794900 | reverse complement strand
TGGTGGTATCCATACTACAACGGACCAGATTATAATGACCCTTATTATTACAGAAGTGATAATAGAGTTGCTTACATGAACGGTGCCAGAGGTTCTTTATATTCAACTGATAAAAGAATTCTTGAAAATTCATCTAAGTCAAACTTTACAACAAATTATAACATTGGAAGGAACGATAGTAAAATAGAAAATTCTCAAACTGGAGAAAAAAAAGAAAAATTAGAACAAATAAAAAACAGAAATATAAATAGAGTTTATTATGCTCTCAAAAATAGTCAAGGCAGAGTAGGACCAGCTAGAGGATACCAAAACAGAGGTGAAGTTGAAAATTATGGTAATTCTGCATCCGATAACAAATCAAAATCTAATTTTCAACCAAGTAAATACGGATCCAATACAAGATCATATGATGTATCCAGATCTAGTAAAAGTTCTTTAAACAAAGGAAGAGTATATTCTAGACCGGAAAGCAGAAGTAATAATTCAAGCAATACAAGAAGTTATTCTAGACCTGAAAGTAATAGTAGTAAAGCTAGAAATTATTCAAGATCTAGTTCAAACACTTCATCTAGCTCAAGAAACTCTAGACCAACTTACACTCCACCATCTAGTTCATCGAGATCAAGTGTTGGTAATGTAAGTAGCGGTGGATCTTCTGGAAGATCAGGTAGTGTATCTAGGGGCAAAAGATAATACCTTAAATGTTACAAAGAAATTTTTCATTTTTTTTATTAATTTTTTCATTTTCGTTAAACTCGCAAAGTTTAAATGACTTTTTGAAAATATCTTTAGATAATCCAATTGGTTCCGCTAGGTTTGAATCAATGGGAGGTGCCTTTGGTGCCCTTGGTGGTGATTTATCAGCAATTAACGTTAACCCTGCTGGTAGTGCTGTTTTCAACGATAATCAATATGAGTTTACACTTTCTAACAGTAAAAAATCAACTAAATCGTATTTTTATTCTGATACATCTACAAAAAGTAAAAATAAATTTAGTGGTAATCAAGGTGGTGGAGTTTGGGTTTTTAAAAATTATGGAGGGGGAAATGTTAATAAAATATCTTTTAGTGTAAATGCACAAACTAATAATTCATATTATGATAATTTTGAAATAAAAGGCAGAAATCAATCTAATTCAATCGATAAATTTTTCCTTAATAACTCAGATGGAGTTACCATTTCAGACCTAAGTGTTGGTACAAATGAAACCACTTCAGAGGTGTATAAATTTCTCGGAGAGTATTATGGTTTTTCTGCTCAACAAGCATTTTTAGCTTATCAAGGATATTTAATTGACTTTGATGATTTAAATAATAATTTTTATTCTCTCGCACTTTACAACAGTGGAGTTGATCAACAATACACAAGTGACTCTAAAGGTTTCAATAATAAATACAATTTAAATATAGCAATTCAATTTCAGGAAGATTTTTATTTTGGACTAAACATTAACACACACGAAATTTTTATAGAAAATTACACGAGACATTTCGAATCAAATTTTGATGAAGATTCAGCAATAAAATCAATTTTATATGAAAATAGACTCACAACTTATGGTGAAGGTTTTTCTTTTCAGATTGGTGCATTAAGAAAATTTAATAAATTAAGAATTGGGGTTTCCTATCAATCACCAACCTGGTACACTCTTTGGGACGAAACAACACAATATTTAGAAACCGAATCAGTTGATGTAAATGGGTTAAAATACAGAGATATAGTTGATCCTAGAATATCTAATTTATATCCAAAATATAAACTAATTTCTCCTTCTTCTTTGACGTTGAGTTCAGCCTTAATTATTGGAAAAATTGGATTAATAAGTTTTGATGTGATATCTAAAGATTATACCAAAATAAAAATCAAACCAAAGAATGATTTTTCTGATTCTAACAACTTAATTAAATCTCAACTGCAAAGCACCTTGAATTTTAAAATTGGTTCCGAAATTAGATTGAATAAATTAAGTTTAAGAGCTGGTTTTAATTCAATTGAGAACCCATATGTAAACTTAACAGAAGATATTAGTTCTTACTCTTTCGGAGTTGGGTATGATTTTGGAAACACACTGATTAATTTATCGCATAAAACAATAGAACAAACTAAAAATCATCAATTATTTGATACTGGGTTAACAGACACAGCGACATTAGAATCAACTAACTCAATTTCATCATTATCGATTGTATTTAAATTTTAGAATTAATTAATCTTTATATAACTTTGTAAACTGATTTACAACCAATATGAAATACGAAAAATTTTTTGAAGAACAAGTAGATGTTGTTGGAGATGATCATTTAGGCTCTTCACCTGACACTCCATTAAGAGATGATGCGTTCGAAATAAGTGACGAAGAAAAAATATCAATCATTGAAAAAAATGTTTATAATATTTTAGAAACAATTGGAATGGACCTTACAGACGATAGTCTAAAAGGTACCCCTAAAAGAGTTGCTAAAGCTTGGGTTAATGAATTATTTGGAGGATTAAATCCAGACAAAATGCCAAAAGCCTCAACATTTGACAATAAATATTTGTATAAAGAGATGTTGGTTGAAAAAAATATAACAGTATATTCTACTTGTGAACATCATTTGTTGCCAATAATAGGTAAGGCTCACGTAGCATACTTTTCAAAAGGAAATGTAATTGGTTTATCTAAAATGAATAGAATTGTAGATTATTTTTCAAAACGTCCCCAAGTTCAGGAAAGACTAACTATCCAAATAGTGAAAGCTTTACAAGAAGCACTAGACACTAAAGATGTTGCATGTGTTATAGATGCTAAACATTTATGTGTGAATTCTAGAGGAATAAAGGACGTCGATTGTAGCACGGTTACTGCTGAATTTGGAGGTAAGTTTAAAGATAAAAATGTTAAAAGAGAATTTTTAGGTTATATTAGTAATTAAAGCTGAAATAATTTGAAATGATTTCAAAGCACGCTACAGATTTAAAATTATACAACTCCTTAACTGGCAAAAAAGAAAAATTTATACCAATTCAACAACCCAACGTTGGAATGTACGTATGTGGACCAACTGTATACAGTAACGCACATTTAGGGAACTGCAGAACATTTATCTCATTCGATTTAATTTACAGATATCTAAAACATTTAGGTTATAATGTAAGATATGTAAGGAATTTAACTGATGTAGGTCACTTAGAAAATGAGGACGATACAGGTGAAGATAAGGTTTCTAAAAAAGCTAGACTTGAGAACTTAGAACCTATGGAAGTAGTACAAAAATACACATTAGATTTCCATAGTATTTTAAATAAGTTAAACACATTACCACCAAGTATAGAACCCAGCGCAACTGGACATATTATTGAACAAATAGAGAGTATAAAACAAATATTGAAATCTGGATTTGCATACGAGAAAAACGGTTCAGTATATTTTGATATTATGAAATTCAATAAATCTAAAACTTACGGAAAATTAAGTGGAAGAAAAATTGAAGAAATGCTTAACCAATCGAGATCTTTAGACGGATCTATTGATAAAAAAAGCCCACAAGATTTCGCATTGTGGAAAAAAGCTGAAAAAAATCATATTATGTTTTGGAATTCACCATGGGGAAAAGGATTTCCAGGATGGCATCTTGAATGTACATCAATGAGTAAAAAATATCTTGGAGATTATTTCGATATTCATGGCGGAGGTATTGATTTAAAATTTCCACATCACGATTGCGAAATAGCTCAATCTGAAGCCATTGATGGAAAAAATCCAGCAAAATTCTGGATGCATACTAATATGCTGACTTTAAATGGAAAAAAAATGTCAAAATCAATTGAGAATTTTATTTTACCCAACGAAGTTTTTAATGGTAATAATAAAATCTTAAGTAAATCATTTAGTCCGAATGTTGTTAAATTCTTTATTTATCAAGCTCACTACAGAAGTGTATTAGATTTAAGTAACGATGCCCTAATCGCTTCAGAAAAAGGATTTAAAAAATTAATGAGTGGATTCTCATCGATTTCTAAATTAAATCACAATAATAAAGCTTCCGACTTTGATATAGATCTGTGGATTAGTAAATGTTATGCTAAAATGAATGACGATTTCAATACTCCTATGTTAATAGCTGAATTGTTTGAATGTGTAAAGTTTATAAACAATGTTAAAATCAATTCAAAGAATTTAAATACTAAGGATAAAGAAAAACTGTTCGCAACTTTTAATGATATTTTATTTAATATATTAGGCTTTAATAGTGAGAAAAATAAGGTTGAAAAATCAAATTCTCAAAAAGAACTAATTGAGTTATTAATTAAAATAAGGTCTCAAGCTAGAAATGATAAAAACTTTATATTATCAGATCAAATAAGAGATGGGTTATTAAAACTTGGCATACAACTAAATGACGATAAAAACAGCTCTTCATTTGAATTAACATAATGAAAAGAATTATAATTTATCCTTTTTTAATTTTAATTAAATTTTACCAATCTTTCATTTCTCCATTATTACCCTCGACCTGCAGGTATACTCCTACTTGCTCTGAATATTCTAAACAATGTTTAACAAAACATGGTCTTTTAAAGGGTTCACTCATGAGCATAAGAAGAATATTAAAATGTAATCCATGGGGTGGAAATGGATATGATCCTATACCTTAGTGTTATTAATATAAATTTAGACTATGATGTTATTTAAAATAGATTGGGCCCCAAATGAAATTCTTTTTGAATTTGGCCCTTTAACAATATATTGGTACAGTGTTATGTTTATAATAGCTTTTTCTTTAGGCTATTATATTGTTCAAAAAATATACATTAATGATAACAAGTCTGTTGCATTAGTCGAACCACTTTTTATTTATGTAGTGTTTGGAACTCTTATTGGAGCAAGATTAGGTGAAGTGTTTTTTTATAATTGGGATTATTTTCAAAATAATTTAATTGAAATTTTTCTTCCTATAAAAAAAGATATAAATAGTTCATTTCTTTTTGGAATCATTGATGGTTGGAAATTTGTTGGTTACAGAGGATTAGCTAGTCATGGTGCAACTATTGGAATAATTACAGCTATGTTCATTTACAAATACAAATTCAAATACAATTCAGTATTATGGATTTTTGATAGGATTGTGATTCCAATTTCGATCGGTGGAATGTTTGTGAGAATTGGAAATTTTTTCAATTCAGAAATTTTAGGGAATTATACTAATTCAAACTTTGGTGTAGTGTTTCAAAATAGAGGTGAAATTTTTCCAAGACATCCAGCCCAATTATATGAAGCTTTTGGTTATTTATTATTATTTATCCTTCTATGGAATATTTATTGGAAAACAGATTTAAAAAAATACAAAGGTTTCATTTTTGGACTATTTCTAACTTGTCTTTTTTCGATACGAATATTAGTTGAAAATGTAAAAGAAAGTCAAGGAGGTGGGCTTGAAGATACTTTAGGAATTTTATCTACTGGTCAATGGCTAAGTATCCCATTTATAGTTATAGGATTAACCCTAATGATATATTCCAGAAAAAAATAGTTTAAATTATTTCTTTAGACTCTTTCTTAGTGTATCAAACATAACTGGTGTTGCAATAAAAACAGATGAATATGTTCCTACTAATACACCAATAATTAAAGCAAACATAAATCCTCTAATTGATTCTCCTCCAAAAAGAAAAATTGCGAGTAGTACTACTAAAGTTGTAAAAGAGGTATTTAAAGTTCTACTTAAAGTACTGTTTAATGCACCATTTACCGTTTTTTTAAACTCCCATGATTTATTAATTAATCTAAACTCTCTAATCCTATCAAACACAACCACAGTATCATTTAAAGAATAACCAATTACAGTAAGAACTGCAGCAATAAAAGCTTGATTTATTTCCATATTAAAAGGCATGAACGAATATGTTAAAGAAAATATTCCCAACACTATTAGAACATCATGAAAAACTGCAGTAACGGCTCCTAAAGAGTATTGCCAATCTCTAAACCTTAACAAAATATACAAGAAAACCACGAATAACGAACCAAATATTGCTAAGAATGAATTCTTTTTAATATCATCAGCAATAGTAGGTCCAACCTTTGAAGACCCCATTATTCCAACAGACTTATCATCTGATCCATTTACAAAATCATCGTAAGTTAAATTTTCGGGAAACTTAGTTTTTAGAGCATCAAACATCTTTTGTTGAATTTCATTATCAACTTCAATACCCTCAACATCGACTTTATAATTAGTAGTAATTTTTAATTGATTGTCTGAACCAAATGTTTTTGCTTCTGCATTACCTAAAACATCAACCAATGAAGATTGTACTTCACTTTGATTTACATCATTGTCAAACCTAACAGTATATGTTCTTCCTCCAACAAAATCAACACCTTGATTTAATCCATTTGTGCTTAATGAGTATAAACTAATTAATAGTAAAGACCCTGAAACAAAATAAGCCACTCTTCTCTTTTGTAAAAATCTAATAGTAAGTTTACTAAATAAATTTTTTGTGAGTGTTGTAGAAAAATTAAGAATTTTACCTTTTGATAGTCTAGAATCAACTAACATTCTTGTAATGAAAATTGCTGTAAATAAAGATGTTGCAATACCTATAAGTAAAGTTGTTGCAAAACCTTTTATTGGACCTGATCCAAAAACGAAGAGAATTAAGGCGGTAAGACCAGTGGTAATATTAGCATCTAAAATTGAAGATAATGCGTTACTAAAACCATCTCCAACAGATTGCTTGAGACCTTTTCCTCTTCCTAATTCTTCTCTGATTCTTTCAAAAATTAGTACGTTAGCATCAACCGACATACCAATTGTTAAAACAATACCAGCAATTCCAGGTAAAGTTAGTACAGCTCCCAGACCCGCTAAAATTCCAAATATTAAAACTAAGTTCAATACTAGTGCAACATCAGCGTATATCCCAGCTCTACCATAATAAAAAATCATCCAAATAAGAACCAAAATTAAAGCTATGATGAAAGAATTTATACCTTTTTCAATATTTTCTTTTCCAAGTGAAGGACCAACTACCTCAGATTCTATAATTTCAGCAGAAGCAGGTAATTTTCCTGCTCTTAAGACATTAGCTAAATCAATTGCTTCATTTAAAGTAAACTGACCTGATATTTCAGATCTTCCACCAGAGATTGCTCCTCTTGAAACTCCAGGCGCTGAGTACACTATATCATCTAAAACGATAGCAATGTTACTTTTATCTTTATAAGCATTACCTGTCATTTCTTCCCATTTTCTAGCACCCTTTCCATTCATTTGCATTGAAACAGCTGCTGCACCAACCTGGTCGTAAGATTGACTTGCATCAACAACTACACTTCCACTAAGGGGCGGCTTATTGTCTCTATTAGATTGTATTGCATAAAGATCAACTACATTGTTAGATAGATCGGCCTTACCAAAAAGAAAACGAGTAAATCTTTTTTCTGACGGAAGTAATTGTCTAATTTCTGGCATTGACAAATACTCCTCAATTTTCTTTTGATCTTTTGCTAAAAATTGAGCGATTACTGGTCCTCCTTGAAAACCAGTTCCAACTAAATAATCAAAAAGAGGATTTTTAACATTAGAACTAATTGAATCATTAGCTTCAACATCAGCCAATAAATCATCAATTTCTGATGTTTCCGTGTTTTCTTGCTTATCATCGTCCTCTACTAAAATAGTTTTCAAAGCTTCGTTAGCTTTTGATAAAAAAGGTAAAAAATCATCATTTTTTTCAGTATACCAAAATTCTAATTGAGCTGTACTTTGAAGAAGGTTTTTAACTCTAGCTACGTCTTTAGCGCCAGGCAATTCAACTCTAATTCTTCCAGAGTTACCTAAGCGTTGAATATTGGGCTGAGTTACTCCAAATTTGTCTATTCTTTTTCTTAATACTTCAAAAGCTGAAACTATAGATTCATCAATTTTTCTTCTAATTATTGGTTTAACCTCAGCATCAGACATTTCGAAATTAATTTCATCACTTAATGATCTATTTGCAAAAATATCTGGAGATGCCAAACGTGTATCACTACTAATATCTTCAAAAGCATTAAAGAATGATTCTACATAGGTATCATCGGATTCTTTTTGCAATATATCAGCATCGTTCAATGCTTTATTAAACACAGGGTCTTTAGAGTTTTCTGAAAGACCTTTAAGTATATCTTTAACTGATACTTGAAGAGTTACGTCTATACCTCCTTTTAAATCTAAACCTTTATTTAATTCTTTATTTTTTGCACTTTTATATGTTGTGAAGCCTAGAATAGACTCGTCAGAAATTGAATCTAAATAATTATTATATTTTTCTTCTCTTAAATCAACAAAATTTTCAAGTTGACTTGAAATAGATTTTATAGAATATTCAGAAGCACTGTCCTCAATACCTGATGTTATAAAAGTAAATGAAATCTGATAAACACTTACAAGAGTGAAACAAAAAGCAAAAAACTTTATTAGACCATTATTATGCATAATATTTTATTTATGAGTTCTTTTTTAAAACGAGCAAATATATGATTTACTTGATGATAAAGCAATTCTAAAATAAACATCAAAGTAATTTATTAAATTGACAGTTCCTAAAGAGCTAAATTCATTTTTCTAACAGCTGATGCACTGTCAGCAAATTTTACCATTTCCTGATCGTTTAATTTTAAGTTTATAATTTTTTCACATCCATTTTTACCAATAATGCACGGAACACCAATACAAATGTCATCTTGGTTATACTCTCCATCTAAAAATACTGAACAAGGAATAATTCTCTTTTCATCATTCAAAATAGATTTAACGAGAAAGGCAACTGAAGCTCCTGGTGCATACCACGCAGAAGTACCTAATAATTTTGTTAAAGTTGCTCCTCCAACCATCGTACTAGCTGCAACATTATTCAATTTCTCATCAGAAATTAGGTCAGATATAGGTAATCCATTATATGTAGCTAATCTTGTCAAAGGAATCATAGTAGTATCTCCATGACCTCCAATTACCATTCCATGAACATCATTAGCAGGTCTATTTAAAGCTTGAGAAAGATAAGTTTTGAACCTAGAACTGTCTAAAGCACCGCCCATACCAATTACTCTATTTTTTGGTAATCCAGTAGATTTGAGTGCTAAATACGTCATAGTGTCCATGGGATTAGAAACAACAACTATAATAGTGTTTGGTGAATATTTTAAAACATTTTCTGAAACTGCTTTAACAATGCCTGCATTAATTCCAATTAACTCCTCCCTTGTCATTCCAGGCTTTCTAGGTATTCCAGAGGTAATAACCACAACATCGCTATCAGATGTTTTTGAATAATCACCAGTGGTACCAATTATTTTTGTTCCAAAACCTATAGTTGTTTGAGTTTGCATCATATCTAATGCTTTACCCTCAGCGAAACCTTCTTTAATATCTAAAAGAACAACTTCACTAGCAATAGATTGAGTTGCAATTACTTCTGCACAAGTTGATCCAACATTTCCTGCACCTACAATAGTTACTTTCATTTATTTTATATTTTTTTATTAGACGTCGATATTAGCGTATGTAGCATTTTTTTCAATGAATTCTCTTCTTGGTGGAACTTCGTCACCCATTAACATAGAAAATACTCTGTCTGCTTCAACTGCATTATCAATTGTCACCTTTCTAAAAGTTCTAAATTCTGGATTCATTGTAGTATCCCAAAGCTGAATAGCATTCATTTCTCCAAGTCCTTTATATCTTTGAATTGAAGACCCTTGGCCAAATTCTTCCATAATTTTGTCTCGTTCTTCATCATTCCATGCGTATCTTTTTTTAGCACCTTTTTTTACTAGATATAATGGAGGTGTAGCAATGTAAATGTTTCCATTTTCAATAAGCTCTTTCATGTACCTAAAAAAGAATGTAAGTATTAAAGTTGCAATGTGACTACCATCTACATCCGCATCACACATAATTACGATCTTATGATATCTTAATTTTTCTAAATTAAGTGCTTTACTGTCGTCTTCAGTTCCTATTGTAACACCTAGAGCAGTGTAAATATTTATTATTTCTTGATTCTCAAAAACTTTATGCTGCATTGCTTTTTCAACATTAAGTATTTTACCCCTCAATGGTAAAATGGCTTGGAAGTTTCTATCTCTTCCTTGTTTAGCTGTTCCACCTGCAGAATCTCCCTCTACTAAAAAAACTTCACAAAGTTCCGGATCTTGTTCAGAACAGTCAGAAAGTTTTCCAGGAAGACCTCCTCCGCTCATAACAGTTTTTCTTTGAACCATTTCACGCGCTTTTCTGGCTGCGTGTCTAGCTTGAGCTGCTAGAATAACTTTCTCTACAATAATTTTAGCATCTCCAGGATTTTCTTCTAAGTAATTTTCAAGCATTTCTGAAACTGCTTGAGAAACAGCAGAATTAACTTCTCTGTTTCCTAATTTAGTTTTTGTTTGGCCTTCAAATTGAGGCTCTGCTACTTTAACTGAAACTATAGCTGTTAAACCTTCTCTAAAATCATCTCCAGCGATATCAAATTTTAACTTATCTAACATTCCAGAAGAATCAGCATATTTCTTTAAAGTAGATGTCAATCCTCTTCTAAAACCAGCTAAATGTGTACCACCTTCGTGAGTATTAATATTATTTACATAAGAATGCAAATTCTCAGAAAAAGATGTATTGTAAATCATCGCTACTTCAACAGGGATATTATTTTTTTCACCCTCCATTGAAATAACATCAGATGTTAATGGCTCTCTGTTTTCATCTAAAAATCTAATAAATTCCTTTAAACCTTCATCTGATTTGAAAATTTCTTTAACAAAATCACCATCTACTTTTGACCTCTTGTCAGTGAGTGAAATGGTTATTCCTTTGTTAAGAAAAGACAACTCTCTCATTCTGTTAGCTAAAGTTTCGTAGCTATATTCTTGAGATTCTTTAAATATCGATTTGTCTGGTTTAAATGTGACTTCAGTACCAGTCTTAGTAGTAGTACCATCAGTTTTAACAGGAAATAATGCTTTTCCTCTACCATATTCCTGGATCCAAATTTTTCCATCTCTAAACACTCTTGCTGTTAATTGATCCGAAAGTGCATTCACAACAGACACTCCAACACCATGCAATCCACCAGAAACTTTATAAGAATCTTTATCAAACTTACCTCCTGCTCCAATCTTAGTCATTACTACTTCTAAGGCAGAAACACCTTCCTTCTTATGAATACCTACAGGTATTCCTCTTCCGTTGTCATCAACTGAGATTGAATTATCTTCATTTATTGAAACGTTGATTTCGTTACAATGACCAGCCATTGCCTCATCTATGGAATTATCAACAACTTCATAAACTAGGTGATGTAAACCACGAACACCAACATCACCAATATACATCGATGGCCTCATTCTAACATGCTCCATTCCCTCAAGAGCCTGTATACTATCAGCAGAATACTGATTCTTATTTATTTCTTCGCTCATTTTATATGATTTTTAATAAATTTTTGGTTAAAACAAATATAACTAATTAACCAAGTAAATCAGATAATTATCAGAGTTGAATAGGTGTAAGTTATCAACAATTTTAACTTAAAATTATTATCAATTAATAAGAGTCATTATGAACGTTAGAAACGGATCTTCCAGACGGATCGTTTAGATTTTTAAATGCCTTATCCCATTCCAACGCTATTGGAGTGCTACATGCAACCGATGGAACTGAAGGAACTGTGGTTGCAGAAGTTTCTGACGGGTAATGTTCTTCAAAAATAGATCTGTAATAATACTCTTCTTTTGACATTGGAGTTTGGAACGGGAAAGTAAATTTTGCATTTTTAAACATATCATCAGAAACCTTTTCATTTACTAAATCTTTCAAACTATCTATCCAATCGTATCCTACTCCATCACTAAATTGTTCTTTTTGTCTCCAAGCTACTGATTCAGGAAGGTACTTTTCAAAACTTTTTCTTAAAACCCACTTTTCCATTTTTTCTGATGTAATCATCTTATCTTTTGGATTAATTCGCATTGCAACATCAATAAATTCTTTATCTAAAAAAGGGACTCTACCTTCAATTCCCCAAGCTGCCAAAGACTTATTAGCTCTTAAACAATCGTATTGGTATAATTTATCTAATTTTCTTACAGTTTCCTCATGAAATTCTTTAGAATTAGGTGCTTTATGAAAATACAAATAACCTCCGAAAATTTCGTCAGCCCCCTCTCCAGACAAAACCATTTTAATACCCATAGACTTAATAACTCTAGCCATCAAGTACATTGGCGTAGAAGCTCTAATTGTAGTTACATCATAGGTTTCCAGATGATAAATTACATCTTTAATGGCATCTAATCCTTCTTGTACTGTAAATGTTATTTCGTGGTGAATAGAATCGATATGATCAGCTACCTTTTGCGCAGCTATTAAATCGGGAGAACCTTTCAGACCTACAGCAAACGAATGAAGTTGAGGGTACCAAGCAGATTTAACATCGTTTGACTCAACTCTATTTTTTGAATATTTTTTTGCAAGTGCCGATGTAATTGAGGAGTCTAAACCACCAGAAAGTAATACACCATAGGGCACATCGCTCATAAGTTGTCTATGAACAGCATTTTCCAAAGCTATTTGTAAATCATCTAGACTTGTATTATTGTTTTTTACAGAATCAAAATTCATCCAATCTCTATCATACCATTTTACTAGCTGATTATCCTTGCTAGACATAAAATGTCCGGGAGGGAAAATCTCGATTTTATTACAAATCCCCTCCAAAGCTTTAAGCTCAGAGGAAATATAAAAGGTTCCATGTTTATCCCAACCCATGTATAAAGGAATAATTCCCATATGATCACGAGCAATTAAATATTCATCATTCTTTTCATCATACAAAACAAAACCAAAAATACCATTCAAATCGTCAATAAAATTTACTCCTTTTTCCTTGTAAAGAGCTAGAATTATTTCGCAATCCGAGTTGGTTTGAAAAGCATAATCAGAACTTAGTTGAGTTCTTAATTCCTGATGATTATAAATTTCACCATTAGCAGCTAAAATTAAATTTTTATCATCACTATAAATTGGTTGATTTCCAGATGCAGGATCCACAATAGCTAATCTTTCATGAGCTAATAAAACATTTTTTCCACAATGAATTCCGTTCCAATCAGGGCCCCTATGTCTAACTTTTTTTGACATTTCTAAAACTTGAGATCTTAACAAATCAGAAGATTGTTTTAAATCCAAAGCACATACAATTCCGCACATAATAAAAATTTTAAGCAAATATGATATAAATAGTTTAATTTATTACCAATTATAATATTATTGATTACATATTTATATTTAAAATGAAAAAAAAGTACAAATATGAAATTAAATATTAATAAAAATAAAAAACATATTTAAAAGTGAAACTTTTACTAATTTGGTTTTATTAAAATTTTTAAATGGATCCAATTGTATTTTTAAAAAATGTTAGTATTTCACAAAATGATATTCCAATTTTAACAAACATTAATTTAACTGTAGAAAAAGGAGAGTTTATATATTTTATAGGTAAAACTGGAGTAGGCAAAAGCAGCTTATTGAGAATTCTTTATGCGGACATTATACTCAACGAAGGAGAAGCTAAAATTCTAGACACCAATTTAATTAAAATAAAAGACAAAGAAATTCCTTTTTTAAGAAGAAAACTTGGTGTTGTTTTTCAAGATTTTAAACTACTTCCTAACAAAACAATAAAAAAAAATCTTGAGTTTGTTCTTAAGGCAACTGAATGGAAAGATTCAAAAAAAATAAATTCTAGGATCAAAGAAGTTCTTGATAAAGTTAAGCTTGATTATGTAATTGACAAATATCCATTTGAGCTTTCAGGCGGAGAACAACAAAGGGTTGCAATTTCAAGAGCACTATTAAATAATCCTGAGATAATTTTAGCAGATGAACCGACAGGAAATCTTGATCCTGCGACAAGTTCAGAAATCATGAGATTAATCAAAGAAATTAATAATAGTGGAACAACTATTTTGATCGCTACACACGATTATGATATAATATCAAAATTTCCAGAAAAAACAATAAGAATTGAAAAAGAAAGGTTTTTTGAGCTTTCTAAAAAATCATAAAAATAATTTTATGGTCTAAAAGTGATTTTTCTCATTCGCAGACTAGCTGGAGTAACTTCTAAATATTCGTCTACTTTTATATACTCCATACACTCCTCTAAAGAAAAATCGACTTTAGGAGCGATTTTCATAGCATCATCAGTTCCAGATTTACGCATATTAGTCAATTGTTTTCCTTTAATTAAATTGACACCCATATCTGTATCTTTACTATTTTCTCCAACAACTTGACCAATATAAATTTCTTCATTGATGTCTATAAAAAAACGTCCTCTGTCTTGAAGTCTATCTATAGCGTAAGCTGTCGCTTTTCCAGCTGCAGAAGAAACAATAGCGCCTTTAATATCCTCTGAAAACTCACCCTTAAAAGGACCATACTCACTAAACCTATGATTAATAATAGCTGTACCTGCTGTTGCAGTTAAAATTCTATTACGTAGTCCTATTAATCCTCTTGACGGAATTGTAAATTCTAAATGCTGTAAATCTCCTTTAGGCTCCATTACTAATAAATCTCCTTTACGTAAAGAAACTAAATTGATTGCTTTAGAAGCACTTTCTTCAGGAACATCAATAGACAGAGTTTCATATGGCTCAGATTTCACTCCATTAATTTCTTTTATAATTACCTGAGGTCTCCCAACTTGTAATTCATAACCCTCTCTTCGCATTGTTTCAATAAGTACAGACAAGTGTAAAACTCCACGACCAAAAACATTAAACTTATCTTCACTATCAGTTGTATCAACACGAAGAGCTAAGTTTTTTTCCATTTCCTTAAACAATCTATCACGTAAATGACGAGAAGTCACATACTTACCTTCTTTTCCAAAAAACGGAGAATTGTTGATCGTAAATAACATACTCATTGTAGGTTGATCTACTTCTATTCTAGGTAACGCTTCAGGATTTTCAACATCTGCAATAGTATCGCCAATTTCAAATCCTTCTAATCCTGTTATAGAACAAATATCTCCACTTCTAACCTTAGAGACTTTTGCCTTTCCCATTCCCTCAAAAACATGCAATTCTTTTATTCTTACTTTTTTAGTAGAACCATCAGCTTTACACAACATATAATCTTTATTCTCTTCTAAGTCACCTCTAAATACACGTCCAATAGCAAGTCGTCCAGTAAATGACGAAAAATCTAAAGATGTGATTTGCATTTGTGGCGAACCTTCTCTGTATGGAGCTTCAGGGATAGACTCGATTACAGCATCCAATAAATCAATAATATTTTCTTTTGGATCTTGCCAATCAGTTGACATCCATCCGTTTTTAGCAGAACCATAAATAGTTGCAAAATTTAATTGATCTTCTGTTGCGTCTAATGCAAACATTAAATCAAATACTTTTTCATGTACTAAATCTGGTGTACAATTTTCTTTATCTACTTTATTTACTACTACAATTGGTGTTAATCCTAATTCTAAAGCTTTTCCAAGTACAAAACGAGTTTGCGGCATTGGCCCTTCAAAAGCATCAACCAACAATAATACACCGTCAGCCATTTTTAAAACTCGCTCTACTTCACCACCAAAATCAGCGTGACCGGGAGTATCAATAACATTAATTTTTACATCTTTATAATTAACAGAAACATTCTTTGAAAGAATAGTAATTCCTCTTTCACGTTCCAAGTCATTATTATCTAACAATAAATCTTTACGTTCTTTTCGATCGTCTAAAATTTTCGCTTGATCTATAATTTTGTCTACTAAAGTTGTTTTTCCGTGGTCAACGTGCGCTATAATTGCGATGTTTCTAATTGATTGCATCTGTACTTTCTATAATTTCGCGCAAATGTAATGTCTTTTTACATACTAATTGCATCAAAACCATAGAACTAGAGAATATTATTTAATTTAGCATAAATTAAATTTCTGAAATGATAGATAACATTCCAAACATTAAGAATACTGATTCTAATAATTTTTTTCTTATTGCAGGACCATGTGCAATTGAAGGAGAAGAAATGGCTTTTGAAATTGCTGAAAAAATATTTGATATAACTAACAGGCTGAAAATCCCATTTATTTTTAAAGGTAGTTTTAAAAAAGCCAACAGAAGCAGAATTGATAGTTTTACAGGAATTGGAGATGAAAAAGCATTGGGAATTTTAAAAAAAGTTGGCGAGAAATTTAATGTACCAACAATAACAGATATTCACGAAATTAAAGATGCAGAACTTGCTGCAAAATACGTAGATGTNNCTTCAAATACCTGCTTTTTTAGTAAGACAAACAGACTTATTAGTATCTGCAGCTAAAACAGGAAAGCATGTTAGTTTAAAAAAAGGACAATTTATGAGTCCTGAAAGCATGTCTCACGCAGTAAAAAAAATAAAAGATTCTGGAAATAATAATATCTTAATTACTGAAAGAGGAAATATGTTTGGTTATCACGATTTAATTGTTGATTTCAGAGGAATTCACACAATGAAAGAATTCGCTCCGGTTGTGCTAGATGTAACTCATTCTCTTCAACAACCAAATCAATCATCTGGAGTCACCGGTGGCAGACCTGAAATGATTGAAACAATTGCTAAAGCTGGTATAGCAACAGGTGCAGATGGGATATTTATTGAAACTCATTTTGATCCTCAAAATGCAA
>ENA-UZXC01012332-UZXC01012332.1-metagenome-genome-assembly--contig:-Day-2-25m-contig-12332_pt1 | contig 16728 bp, 17 predicted proteins | sample MGYA00260340_ERZ794900 | MGnify/ENA metagenome assembly ERZ794900 | reverse complement strand
CTAAGTATAATCAGGTATGTCTAATCAACACAATTTTTGGAAATGAGGGCAACCAAGGGCCGCCCTCAAATATTCGGATACATTTAGCCGTAACGGTACGGACGACCTGCTTTTACCATATCAGCGTTGTACTGTTTGAAGATGTCAACCACACGGCGTTTAACGTCAGATTCTGCCGCAATTTCTTCCCAGAACTCTTGTGCTGCGGCCTCGACTGTAGCCCACTCGTCATCGGGAATAGTTGTCAGTTCCATCTTAGTGCCATTCACACGCAGGTTGGCTTCACCTCCCCAGTACCACCACTGACGGTAGTAGTGTGACTGGTCACAGCAAACTCGGAATAGTGTTTGCAAATCCTCAGGCAATTCATTCCACCGTTCCATATTAGCAAAGAACGAGCCTGCCCAAGCGCCAGAAATATTGTTGGTCAAGAAGTAATTAGTCACGTCAGCCCAACCTACGGTGTAGTCTTCTGTGATACCCGACCATGCGATGCCATCTAGCTCGCCAGTTTGAACCGCAACTTCGATATCTTCCCATGGCAGGTTCACTGGAACAACGCCAAACTTGGACATGAACCGACCAGCTGTTGGGAATGTGAATATGCGCTTACCTTTCAGATCAGCAAGGCTGCGGATCGGGTCTTTGGTCGCAAAGTGACATGGATCCCATGCACCCGCAGAGATGTGTTTGACGCCAACTTTACTGTATTCCTCATCCCAAATTTCGTTCAAACCATATTGGTTAAATAGCACTGGGACGTCGAGCGAGTAACGCGAACCAAACGGGAAGTATCCACCGAAAACTGTCACGTCAGTCGGAGAGGCCATTGAGTCGTCATCAGACTGAACCGCATCAATTGTGCCGCGCTGCATGGCTTGAAATAATTCACCAGTTGGGACTAGTTGGTCCGCAAAAAAGAGTTCTATTTGCATGCGATCCCCCGCAATTTTGTTGAACATCTCAACTGCGGGTACAATCACCTCTGCCGCTAGTGCTGCGCCAGCGTAGGTTTGCATTCTCCACTTAATAGTGTTTTGCGCCAAAGCTGGCGTCGCCAGTGCTGCCGCTGGGGCAACAGCTGCCCCCTGAATAAACTTACGTCTTGAAGTCATGCTTTCTCTCCTTGGTTTGTGGTTTGCCACTTTTTTTGTGGTTCTGTTATAATTTGTTGTAAACATAGTCAGGAAGCCACGTTGCGATGCCTGGGAAGATCATAACCAATGCTAGGGCCAGAACCATAATCAACACGAAAGGCGTGATGGAGGTATAGATATCGCGCAGTGAAATTTCAGGGGGTGCCATCGCTCGCATCAGAAATAGATTGTATCCGAATGGTGGCGTCATGTAGGCGATTTGAGTAGTGATAGTGTACAAAATGCCATACCAAATCAGATCAAAGCCCAGCTCGCCAACCAGTGGCACATAGAGAGGTGCCACAATAACGAGCATTGCGGTGTCATCCAAAAACGTACCCATTAAAATGAAACTAAGTTGCATTAAAATAAGGATCGTCCATGGCGAAAGGTTAAGTTTCTCAGTGAACAAACTTTCTATGGCTTTGATAGCGCCCAAACCATCAAATACTGCGCCAAACGCCAACGCTGCAAGAATTATCCACATGAACATACAAGTGATTCCAAGGGTTTTTCGGACAGAGTTCTCAAAAACTTCCCTATTCATCCGCCCCTTAAGGGCCGCGGCAGCAAAGGCCGCCATTGCTCCGATAGCAGAGCTTTCAACCAACGATGTCCAACCATTTACGAATGGGACCATCATCGTTGCAAAGATAGTAAGCGGCAGTAGCCCAGCGCGTAGCAGGCGAAACTTTTCGGCTCTTGGGATGTCGCGCTCACTTTTGTTCAAAACAGGACCTAACACTGGGTTCACACGGCACCGAACGACGATATAAGCTACGAATAGTAATGCCATCATTAAACCTGGAACGATACCTGCCAACCAAAGCTGGCCTACAGGTTGACGCGCAATCATTGCGTAAAGCACCAAGACGACGGAGGGAGGCACAAGAATGCCGAGGCTTGATCCGGCTTGGACAACTCCAGTAACCATTCGCTTGTCGTAACCACGCTTCAACAATTCTGGCAGCGCAATAGTCGATCCAATTGCCATCCCTGCCACACTCAACCCATTCATGGCTGAGATCAGAACCATTAAGCCAATCGTTCCAATGGCTAAGCCGCCACGCAGCCCACCCATCCAAACGTGAAACATTTTATACAGATCGTCCGCGATCTTACTTTCCGAAAGCACATACCCCATGAAAATAAACATGGGTAAAGTTAGTAATGGATACCACTTCATCAATTTCATTGCGGCGGCAAATCCAATATCAAAACCGCCTTTATCGCCCCACAGTAATAAAGCGGCCGCGACAGCAACGAACCCAATCGCTCCAAACACGCGCTGACCTGTCAGAAGCATTAGCATCATGGATGAAAACATGAGCGTGGCGATCAATTCATAAGACATCAAATCATTTCGCCTTTTAGACGTAGAATATCTTTTAAAAGTTCCGAGACACATTGCAGCAACATGAGAAACATACCCAAGACCATGATGGCTTTAACGGGCCAAAGATAGGGGCGCCAAGCCGTAGAGGATCTTTCCAATCGGCCAACTTGTTCGGTTCCTGTCAAAAGCCCACCAAAGTATGAAAATGGGTCCGATCCCCAATATCCGAGCGAGTAAGCTGTCGAGCTAACGGCTCCGTAAATCAACACGCAAAGATAAAAAACTAAAAACAGGACCGTAAACAAATCGAACCACGCTTTTTTGTGGATTGACCATTCGCCATATAGCAAATCCATTCGGACGTTTGATCCCAATTGTATGGAGTATGGCCCACCTAAAATATAGTATGCGACCATCGCAAATTGCGCCATTTCCAAGGTCCAGAGAGAAGGTAGAAAAAATGTTTTACTGATCGACGACCAAAGCAAAATACCCATCAAAACGAAGATTAAATACATGATCAAACGCCCAACGCGGTAATTTACTGAGTCAACGAGACCAATGTATCCACGCATTATGGCTGACAATGAACGCTCTCCTTAGCTTCGATATTTTTGCAAGCATCATTGATCCACGCGGATAGCAAGTTCACCATTGCATCTTGCTGCTCAGGTGTCTCAACCAAATCATTGCGTATTTCCAACATGACGTTCAAATGCCCATCTTTAATCGCATGCTGTTTTAAGGTGTGGGTGACACCATGCTCCGGCCCATACGGCGCGTTTCGCTGCACATTAAAATCTGTGTGCGTTGCAGCCACCTGTAGCATCGCATCCGCAAGCCGCGCATCGCTGTCGTGTAGAATGCCAATTTCAACTGATCGAGCAATCCCGTTATAAATAGGTGTAAATGTGTGAACAGTGATAAGAATTGGCGAGGCAACACGATCAATTGCAAATTTTAAAGCAGACTTGAACGGACAGTAAAATATCTCCGTTCGTGCATCACGATCGCCTTGCGTCAGGTTTTTATTGCCAGGCACGTCGAAGATTTCGCTTCTTTCTGGCATGGCATCTTTTGCAAATGGCGGGCGATTACAATCATAAATCAAGCGTGAAACTGCGCTCGCAATCAAATTTGCGTCCAATTTCTTTGCCAAACGCGTTGACACATCCATCGCCCCGGGATCCCATGCCACATGACTTACACGAGCCTCTTGGGACAGACCTAATGCCGCAAATGATGCGGGAATGTGATTGGACGCATGCTCGCAAACGACAATAAATGAAGATTTACTGACAGGGTTTTCTGACAAAACATAGCTTCCAGATATATCTGTATGACTTGCTGACATGCCCCTCCCCCTTGCTTAAAAGGTCTTGCCAAAAAGAACTTATGTCAACACATTTGTGAAACTTTTTTATCATTCCATATCGGGTTGTTATTTTTTCTATCAAATGCGATGTTCCATGTATGAAAAAGGCCACCTTAACAATCTCCGATCGCATTCAAAACCAATTGGATGATCTTACGCGCGCAGAGCGACAATTGGCACATTCGATTTTGGAAAACTATCCGGCGTCAGGTCTCGGTCCGCTAAGTGCCTTAGCCAAGGACGCGAGAGTATCAGTACCAACAGTCGCACGAATGGTTCAAAAATTGGGTTTCAGTGGCTATCCAGAATTCCAAACAGAGCTACGTGAAGAGTTAAAGGCAAAGGCAACTGGCCCCATCGCCAAGCATGAAACTTGGGCAGGCGGAGCTCCCTCCGAACATATTCTAAATCGGTTTACGGATGCTGTGATTGACAATATTCGGCACACACTTAATCAGATTAACCCAAAAGACTTTGACACGGCCTGTGCAATGAGCGCAGACACCAACCATCACCTTTATGTTGTGGGCGGTCGCGTAACGCACACCCTGGCTGAATACTTGTTTTTACACATGCAGGCCATCAGGCCACAGATTACACATATTCAATCGACATCAAACACTTGGCCTCACTATCTTTTGGATGTGAGGAAAGGTGACGTGTTCGTCATCTTTGACATGCGCAGATACGAAAATAATACTCTTAAATTAGCCAAGATCGCGCATGCGAAAGGTGCCAAAATCATTCTGTTTACAGATCAATGGCGATCACCCGTCCATCAACTGTCGGACATCAGCTTTAGCAGCCGCATTGTCGCGCCATCTGCTTGGGATTCTGCCGCAACGCCACTCTTACTCATCGAAACCATGATCTCAGCCATGCAAAACCTGACTTGGGGAAATACAAAAGACCGAATGGAAGAGCTAGAGGCGATGTTTGATCAAACAAAACTTTTTCGGAAATTTATTTAATAGCTGCTTTCGATTGAATATTCCAAAATTTTCATTTTTTGCGTGTCTCGAGACTTTAATTTCACGTCACAGTGCCGCTTCAAAGAAAGCAGTTTAGCTACAATTTTTTTGTTACTTAGAGTATATTGCTGACCTTGAATGGACTGAGCACGGTCAAAGCCTTGTATTTCGACGACGGTTTTTTGTATTGATCTGCCGAAAGCGACTATTTCCAAAAGTAGATGGGTCACACGGGCTTTCGCAGCGTCGAGTGCAATTTTAAGTCTTTAGCCAAGTGTTGCCAGACCTGTTCAGCGTGGGAACCTTGCGCTTCTGAGAGGCGAACCATCCTGATGACCAACCGTTGCGCGGGCAACGCATCATCCATTGATACTAAACGACCTTGCGCCAGGTGATCGACAATTAAAGATCTCGGCAACCAGGCCATACCAATTTCCTTAAGCGCCAATTGCAACATCGCCAGTGTCAGAGCGGTTTCAGCAACTGTCGAGACTTGAATACTTTTAGGCAAAAGAGGTCTGATTTTTTGGGAAAAAACATGGCCGAGAAAGACCTCCTCTGGGTATGTGATCGTTGGTATAGTAGTATCTCCTAATTTTAAACGAATGCTTGACGTGGAAACTGGGATGAGCAAATCGGCACCGAGCGTCACTGCTTCAAATGCCTTTCCCGGTCCGGCTCTTTCTTCATCTGGTAGCGCGTACATTATCGCAAAGTCGACCTCCTTCGAGATTAGTTGCATCAAGCATTCATCTTGATTTCCAGAACAAACCCGAACTGAAGCCCCATAATCTTGTGTCAAAGTGCGAACAATCTGTGGCGATACCGTCGTAGTAAGAGCATGTTGACAGACGAAGGCCAGCGATTGGCCAGCTTTATCACTCGCGGTTTTCAGCGTGTACCTCAACTTGTGTAGCCGAACGCTGAGGTCCCGCAGCTCTGCCTCTAGCGCCTGAACACCGGGCATAAGGGTCACAGGTTTACGCCGACGGTCAAACAACGTGACACCAATACTTTCCTCTATGACCCGTACCCGGCGGGTGAATGCCGATTGAGTGAGCAATCGCTTCTCTGCCGCCCGCGCTAGAGAACCGCCATCGAGCACCGCCAATATGTCATCAATCCACTCAAGTCGCATGTGGTTTAATAGAGCAAGTCAAGTTACCTTGCAATTCTTGCAATTTATTTATCAAAATTCGCATTAGCGAAAGCTTATTTCGGCAGATAAGTTGAGGGAAGCAACAGTTAGGAATTTCTTCATGCATCTTGCTCGCTTCCCTCGTCTACACCTTGCGCACTTACCCACGCCCTTTGAGCCAATGAAAAGGCTGTCAAAAGAATTAGGCTGCGATATCTGGATCAAGCGTGATGATTGCACAGGCTTGTCCACCGGCGGCAACAAGACCCGCAAGCTGGAGTTTTTGATGGCAGAGGCCGAAATTCAAGGTGCCGATATGGTTATGACACAGGGCGCGACCCAGACCAATCATGGCCGTCAAACCGCAGCCTTTGCTGCAAAGCTCGGCTTGGAGTGCCACATCCTGCTTGAAGACCGAACCGGCTATCAGGACGCGAACTACAATACCAACGGAAACGTCTTGCTGGATCACCTGCACGGAGCCACAACTGAAAAATTTCAGGGTGGGCATAACATGGTAGAGGCGATGGATAAGGCGGCTGAGCGCAAACGCGCAGAAGGACACAATGTCTACGTTATTCCTGGCGGTGGTTCAAATCCAACTGGAGCTTTGGGCTACGTGAATGCCGCGTTTGAGTTGCTTTCTCAAGCTAATGACATCAGCCTACAGATAGATCGCTTGGTACACGCAACTGGCTCATCAGGAACACAGGCCGGGTTAGTAACGGGCATGTGCGCAATGAATGCCCAGATACCAGTTTTGGGCATCGGCACCCGCGCGCCACGGCCTAAGCAAGAACAAATGGTTTACGACCTTGCGTGTAGAACAGCCGAAAAACTGGGCTGCGAAGGAGTAGTTAAGCGCACAGACGTGATGGCTAACACCGATTATGTTGGTGCAGGCTATGGCCTGCCAACCGACAGCGGCATCGAGGCCATCCGTATGTTTGCAGAACTGGAAGGTATCCTGCTCGATCCCTGTTATTCAGCCAAGGGCGCGGCCGGCTTGATCGACCTTGCCCGTAAGGGCGAATTTAAAAATCAGCGAGTTGTATTCCTACATACCGGTGGCGCCGCGGCATTGGGTGGCTACGACTTCGCTTTTGACAATGCGAGTCGCTGGACGAAACCTTAAACGCTGTACAACTCGACGGAGTTGGACAACTAGTTAATGCATTGTGAACTAAGCGTTCTCATTTCCAATATGAAAGAACACCCTATGTCTCAGATCAAGCGCATACATAGCACAGGGCGAATGAGCCGGATTGTTATTCACGAAAAAACCATTTATTTGTGTGGACAAGTTGGACAAGCTGACAACAGCGTTGCCGATCAAACCCAACAAATCCTCACAAAAATAGATGACCTACTCGCCGAAGCAGGATCAGACAAAACCAAAATTTTGCAGGCAATCGTCTGGCTCGCTTCAATGGACGACTTTGCTGAAATGAATGCTGTTTGGGACGATTGGGTGGTGCCAGGGACCGAACCTGCGCGTGCCTGCGGTGAAGCGGCATTGGCCCGGCCCGAGTTAAAGGTCGAGATCATCATTACTGCCGCTTTATAGGAAAACTGCCCAAATACACCTGCTGTATTATAATAGATCCCATAACTTTCGGGCCGTTTGATCGAAACTCACAGGGTTCGACAAGGCGGAAATCGTCAATGTAGTGCGCCAGATTTCATCACCAATCGGCACCAGAAGGCCTGCCGCGAGTTCCGCCGAAATCGCGGTTTCAGGCATCCACGCAAATCCACTCCCGTTCAAAAGCCGCCGCTTGATAGTTTCTACCAACGCATCAACGTAAATAATTTCCACGTTCAGTGGTTGCCGCTCTATTGTGTTTTCAACCACCATGCCCAAAAAAGATGAACGTTCATAAGCTAGGTACGGGATCCTAGGACCGTCAGTTTTGCTGAGGTTCCAGCCATTGGCGTAAGCTGGTTTACTCGCGGCAACTGGGATTAGTTGGTCTGTTAAAAGGTCCTTGCGTGAGAAAGCAGCCACGTCGATCATTGGCGAAACCGAATGGTGGTAATAACACAACATGACATCCACTGCGCCCTCGACCAGAAGTTCGCAGCAACTACTGAGGGAATCAGACACTACACGCGCGCGCAACTCGGGTATCTGATGTTGTAATTCCTCGATTCGTGCCGCTAAAAAATTGACTGCAATTGTGTGAAGCACAGAAAACCGAATGAAGCGGCTGTCGCCTCGGTCTGCATCTCGCAACGATTGCCGGGTTTCGGAGAGCTGTGATACCGCTGACAACGCGACCGGAAGAAATTGTTGGCCTGCTTCAGTCAACTGCACTGGATAGGTAGCACGGTTAACAAGCGGCAGCCCCACCCAACTTTCTAGTGCTCTGATTCTTCGACTGAAAGCCGATTGGGTGATGTTTCGTTCCTCGGCAGCGCGGGTAAAGTTTAACACGCGGGCAAGGCATTCAAAATCCCGAAGCCAATTTAAGTCCATAAAAAACCCTGCAATCGCAATCTTTCTTAAGCATAATCATAGTTATGCATAAAAGGAATAGTTTAATGAAATGTTCGAATTTGCGTGAGGGAAACCCTTTGCTCTAGAATTTAATGTAGGAATTGGTCGTTCACTCGCGTGTCGATCCACCTTCTCGAAGTACGAGATTAATGGCGGAAACAACCTTCAAAACCGTGCTTCGCGGGAAACAACAAATAATCAGACTAACGCCGGTTTACGGCGTATCTCAACAGAGGAGACTATCATGAAAACCAGATTAAAATCACTGGGACTAGCGACTGCCGTCAGTATCTTTGCGATGCCTGCGCTCGCCACAGAAGAGGTCAAGATCGGCGTGCCTTCTTGGACTGGCGCACAGGCTATAGCCCATCTTCTTGGCGCTGTCGTTGAAATGCGTATCGGCGGCAAGGTTGAATATGTCCCCGGGAACAACGCTACAATTTTCCAAGCGATGGATCAGGGTAAGGGTGACATCGACGTGCATCCCGATGTTTGGCTGCCAAATCAGGAGAGCTTCACCAAAAAATACGTTGATGGCGCAGGCACCGTCACTCTCTCGTCGAACCCATACGAGGGCAATCAAGGCTTTTGCGTTTCCCAAAACTTCGGCGAAGCAAACAACATCACCGACATCGCCGATTTGGGCCGACCTGACGTTGCAGCGCTCATGGACAGCGATGGTAATGGTAAAGGAGAAATGTGGATTGGTGCGCCAGGCTGGGCGTCAGCCAACGTAAACGAGGTCAAAACGCGGGACTACGGTCTCCTTGATTTCATCGAGCCAATTCGCGCAGAAGAAAGTGTCAAGACTGCTCGCATCAAAGACTCGATTGCCAAGGACGAGGGTTACGCTTTCTATTGCTACAAGCCGCACGCCGTTTGGTACATGTTTGACGTCAAGATGCTGACAGAGCCAACATTTGATTCCGCAAAATACGTTATGGTGCAACCATCAGACGATGCCGATTGGTATAACAAATCCTCAGTTTCCACCAAAGACGCACTGAAAAACGTGCAAATCGCTTGGTCGAACTCGTTGGAAGGACGCTCGCCAGCCATTGCCGAGTTCTTTGCCAATTTCGGGCTGACCGCAGACGACGTTTCCGGATTTGCCTACGAGATCAGTGGTAAGGGTCGCGACCCAGCTGAAGTCGCCCGCGAGTGGGTGGAGGCCAACTCCGACCGCGTGGATGGCTGGTTGGGTCTGTAAGCCAGACTTGATTGAAAAACTAGCTGACACCGGATTTTTCGGTGTCAGCTCAAGATGCCCCCTCAATTAATCTTGGTATATCTCCCCGTGAACTCTGATACCGTCGTAGAAATCTCAAACGTCTGGAAAATTTTTGGTGAGAACGCACAATTAGCGTTGCAAGCTATCCGTGACAGAGGCCTGACCAAGGCTGAGGTCCTAACGGAAATTGGGGCTGTTGTGGGCGTTGCCGATGTCAGCCTCTCAGTGAGACGTGGCGAGATTTTTTGTATAATGGGCCTTTCCGGTAGTGGGAAATCGACACTCGTCCGCCACTTCAATCGTTTGTTAGAGCCAACGGCAGGCAGGATTGAAATCGAAGGCACAAATGTGATGGCGCTCGCTCCAAAAGAGCTGCAAAAATTTCGCAATCGTAAGATTGGAATGGTGTTTCAAAACTTTGCCTTGATGCCGCACCGTTCGGTGCTGGACAATGTCGCAATGCCATTAGAAATCCGACAAGTGGCCAAGAACGAGCGCATGCGGCAAGCTGCAGCCATTCTTGATATTGTCGAACTTGGCGCGTGGGGCTCAAAATTTGCCCACGAACTCTCGGGAGGTATGCAACAGCGTGTAGGCTTGGCCCGCGCTCTGGCGGCTAATCCAGATGTTCTCTTAATGGACGAACCTTTTTCGGCTCTAGACCCACTCATTCGGCGCCAATTGCAGGACGAATTTATTCGCCTGTCCAAAATTCTGAAAAAAACCACAATTTTCATCACTCATGATTTGGATGAAGCGGTTCGCATCGGCGATCGTATCGCCATTATGCGCGATGGCAAGATAGTGCAAATGGGCACAGCCGAAGATATCGTTATGCAGCCGGCTGATGACTACGTGGCCGATTTTGTGGCGGGCATATCACGCCTTAAAGTCGTCCACGCTCATGCAGTGATGCAACCACTAGAGAGCTATCTCGTCACCAATGGCCCAATCGACGCTGGCGCGCCCACCGTTGCTGAAGACGAAACTTTGAGCAATTTAATCAACTTAGCCATCGAGTACGAAAAGCCGATCGTAGTTCATAAAGATGGTCAAAACGTTGGCATTATCACTCGTGCCGATCTTTTACGTACAGTGATTGAAGGAACAGAAGTATCATGAGCGATCTGGGCATAAATCCGCTCGAAGACACTAAAAGCGAGGCCGCTCTCGCCTATGCCGAAGAACGTCGCGAGAGCATTCGCATTTTTGTGCGCACCAGCCCTGATTACTACATAAGAAATTTTGATAAGATTGGAGCTTCATCGCGGTTTACGGCCACATTTAACGTGTTGGCTGGGCTGTTCGGTCCAGTTTGGTTTGGCGCCCGCGGCTTGTGGTCTTGGGCTCTACCCTTTTTGATCCTTGAGACCCTCGCTTTTGTTCAAATCGCCCGTGGCCTCTTCGGAGATCTCGCTGCAAACGCCATGCAACGCATTGCCTCAATAGAAGGCACACTCGAACTTCGCAGAAAGCAACTCGCTGCTGCTATTGAGAACCAGTCCGACAAGATTGATGTCTATCGCCGTACGGTGGCTTCTTTAGAGGAGAACATAGGCGGTATCCGCGCAGAGGCCGAAGCCCTTGCAGCTGAGGGTCCTACGATTGTAATCACCGGTATCACCATACTGCTAGTCACGAAAGCCGCACAATCTGTGGTGGCTAACTGGGCGCTTGAGGCGCGGTTTTCTGACTGGTTATCTAACCGCTCAATCCGCTCAGCGATACCGTTAACGCATACCTTTTTTAGTGCAATCTTCATGTTACTGATCGTGGTTGCAGCAATGATACATTACAGTTTTCCCGGTCATTACACTTTGCTCAGCCACTTTCCTACGGATCCAGGCATACGGACAATCAGTATCAACGGGGTCGAAGATTTCATTGCTTGGTGCGTACGCAACAGCGAAGCATTTTTTGAAGGGCTAACATTTGGTATCCGAGCGCTGCTTGATGCGCTCGAGGTCATTTTAGTTCAAACACCCTGGATAGTTATAGCCAGCTTGATCGTGCTGCTGACGTGGCTGACGGCTGGCGTCCGTACAGCAATCTATTCAGGGGCTTTTCTCGCCTACATGGGTCTTTTGGGATTCTGGGANNGGCGCAATGACAACGCTAGCCTTGCTAGGCACTGCCGCGTGTCTATCGATCGTAATCGGTATCCCGCTAGGCATGTATGCTGCGCGGCGCCCACGATTTTATGGTTTTATTCAGCCAATCATGGATTTTATGCAAACCATGCCTGCATTTGTTTTCATGGTACCGGTAATTGCATTTTTTGGTGTGGGCAAACCCGCGGCAGTGGTGGTTACCATGATCTTTGGCGGCACGCCGGTAGTGCGTCTCACAGTGCTGGGTCTTCGCGGCGTGCCTGAAAGTGTTCGCGAAGCTGCGATCAGCTTTGGCGCGAGTAAATGGTATCTACTAACCAAGGTCGATCTGCCTTTGGCGAGCCCATCAATTCGAGCAGGCATCAATCAGACGATCATGCTGTCATTGGCTATGGTCGTTGTGGCCTCGCTTATCGGGGCCAAAGGATTGGGCGAGGACGTTCTAGAGGCCCTACAATATGCCAACGTGGGCCAGGGTATACTTGCAGGATTTTCGATCCTNNCAAGCTGAAGCTTTAAAAGAACTGGGAGTCATTGCCCTTGACTTGCCCGGCTTTGGCGAAAATGCAAAGCTCGATCCTCTTGATAGTATTCCAGCTTACGCCAAATGGGCACTGAACGAACTGAGTGCATTAGGTATCGAGCGGTTCCACCTTATCGGTCACTCTATGGGCGGGATGGTCGTTCAAGAGATTGTTGCACATGCGCCAGAACGTGTTGATCGACTGGTGCTCTATGGCACTGGTGCTACGGGCGTATTGCCAGGAAGATTTGAAACGATCGATACCTCAAAGCAACGCGCCAAGACGGACGGGCCGCAGACAACTGCCCGACGCATTGCTGCAACCTGGTTTCTTGAGTGGGAGGAAGCCGAAGCCTACGAGGAGTGCGCTGCAATCGCTGAAAAATGCAGCTTGCAGGCAATCCTTGCTGGGCTCGATGCGATGCGAGACTGGAGTGGTACCGAAAGTTTGAAAAATATAGAGACTAGAACCTTGGTCATTTGGGGCGACTGCGATCGTACTTACCCGTGGGGTCAGACCGAGCGGTTATGGCAATCCATTAGCGGCGCAAACCTTTCAGTTATACCTGATTGTGCACACGCTGCTCATTTAGAGAAACCCGTACTGTTTAATAGACTTTTAAGCGATTTCTTCACAGATTGACAATATGCTTTTGAAGACGTTTTTCAGTGCACCTTAGGTGTTAGACCTTTCAAAAATCTGCGTGCGAAGTGTATTGTTCTGGGTCACACCGAACTTAAAACGCGCGGTTAGCAATCTGCTCAGGAATGTGGACGGTAAGGCACCAATTTTAGATCACTATTGCCCTGCTTCAACTCGGGGAAAGCACGCGAGCGCAAACAAAGTCAGAGTTTTGCGAACCAAAAATTAGTCTGGCACGCGAACAGTTCAGGCGGCCAAAAGCATCAAAGAAATGCTGCCGAGGGGGTTCACATCGACCACCCAGTGTCGCAAGACCTCTGACATCGCAAAACGAATATTTGACCCTCAGTTAGTAGTGTGCCCTGATGACGGTCAATTCGTGCGGAAGTAATGAAACGTCAAACTCAGGCGTTGTGTGCTTTGCATCCGTGAATAGAGCCTTTACGTCATGCTCGTCATAATAATGGGCCTTTCCATCGACCTCAACGTGTGACGCCGGCGTGTTCCCTACTCCAGCCACGTAATGAAAGCCGTCAGATGAGGAGGGATCATAACCAATTTTCGTCGTTGATACGCTCTCTAAGTGTGGAACGATTTCTGTAAGATCGATGGTCATATCTAGTTTCTCAAGTGATCCGTTTGAGACAAAAAAGACATACTCACCATCACCTTCAAAAGCTGAGATAGAAAACTCTTCCGGGACACCCGGAACTTCTACTCGGATCAGCTCTTTTCCAGGCAAAATATCAGACATTATGTCGAAAACTGCACCACGTAGAGTTTCTACCACGCGGCCAGACTCATCAGTTTCAACGACACCATCGTCAGTTCCACCGCCAAGATCGTTCGGAGTATTATGTACCAACGGCCACACGTGTGCTGCATCCACCCCTTGCTCTACCATATTTTCGATCATCTCCGGAAAAATCGATAGCGAGGAGAGACCATGAAACGTGATATTGCTTGCTTTCACATTCCATTCAGTGATGAAGAAATCAAGTTCTTGGTCGAAGCGGTTTTCCCAGACCTCAAAATCCTTGTCTATATAGTTTAACTCCGAGGAGGAGTTTTCAAATGGAATGGAGTTTCCTTGCCAGTAATAATGCTCCACGACTCCGTCTACGTGAGACTTTGCCTCATTACTCAATTGGTCAATAATCGCGTGATTTGCCTCGCTTGACCGCACCGTAAAATCGCGGTCATCAACGTCATTACAAAATTCCGATTCATCCCAAGGGGATCCCATCTGCACAAGAATTTGGGGATCACCTGAATTGGATTGTTCGATACCGTCACTCAGTTCAAGTATGGCGATGTTTGCACGTTCTCCGTATTCGGTTTCACTCATGTGACTCCAGTATTCATTGCCAATCTCAAACGCTTCAATTTTATCACCATATTCATCCAAAACAGTCTTTGCCCATTCTGCCAGACCATCACCATATTCGTTCATTGGAGCATTCGTGGTGGAGATTACGAGAGTGACCTCGCCAGAAACAGCATCCAAGAAGTTTGTTAATTCCGGGCGCAGTTCGTCGTCGTCAGTAAGTTGTGTGATGTCTAACCAGTCTTCACCATCGACACCGATGTTTTCAGCTTTCCCTGCTGGAAATCGGAAGTCATCAACATCAAAAGTCTCCACGGCGCTTAGGAAGGTATCGGTAGGCGCCCCAGAATCCGTATTGGCGGTATATATAACATTGGTTCCAAAGAGATCGTCTGAAACGAAAAGGCCTGTGCGCTCAACAGTCGTGTCGGGACCCTCGTTCGCTAGTAGCGTGTCGAGATCATCGTCTGTGTCGAGATCATCGTCTGTGTCGAGATCATCATCCGAAGCGTCATCACCGGAGAAAGCAAAGGCCAGCGGGGCCAATAATAATAAAAACAATGCTTCCACTTTTTGACCCTCCAGATTTCAATTTCTTGGGGCAGTTATCTTCAGATTCCCAAATTCCTTCTTTGATCTATATCAAATACATCTTATTTTGTGAATATACTTTAGTATTATTTTTATATACTTTCGGAGATTAGCAATTTCAATCATCGAAATTTCATAAAAATTAGGCGTTAAATAACCGTTTTTATTGAGTTTTTTTAAAATTTAAATGAGTTGATCAAGATGGCAAAATTAAAAATATCTTTGCTCTATAGGTATTTCCTAAAAAAAAGGTATACGAAAGAGACTTGGAAAAACTGGAAATTTTTCAACGAAAAACAGCAAATTTTGATGCTGAATGAGTCGAAAGAATCGGTGCTAAATTATGCTCAAACACCCAGTAAAGAGAGATAGGCTCAATATCTTTGAAAACGCTCTATTAGCGCCCGCGTGGGTCAACAGCGGTTCTAAAAATATTCAAATTAGGAACTACACTTTGCAACAAGTCTGTTTGGAGCGGACACTAAACAGTTTCTTCAAGAACAGTGCGACCACAAAAATGACTTGGTGTCGTCCAGTTTTGACTGTTCAAACCCCAAATAGCATGAATAATTTGTGATAGCAGAACCAAAAGACGATTTTTTACGGAGAACCATTTACCTCATACGGCCAAGATTAGCAGCCCCATCCGAACATCAATAATCAGGCAGAACCCACAGCGCACCCGCTTGGGTCGTTAATATAATGAACGATCCCTACCAATCACAGTCGAACATAATAGCGTATCGTCCTGGCTAATGACCGTAGCCAAACCTCAGGGCGGGCCATGCTGCCGGCTCAAAGAAAGCTCCCAACCATCCGTTGCTTCGACATTTCGCAAACTGTCACTCAGGATTGAAGTTGAAAAGATAGCCTATTCCGTGGATGGTTTTAATATACTCAACAGTAGAGTCTTCGTTAGAAAGCTTTTGGCGAAGACGACTTACAAGACCATCTATCGATCTGTCATAGCCCGCCCAATCATTTCCACGAAGTTTTGAAATCAATTCTTCACGCGAAATCGCACGGTTTTTACTTTTTAAGAAGAGTAGCAGAAGGTCGAATTCAGACCTAGTTAGCGTTACTTCCTTATTTTCCGGACCAAACAATTGTCTTGAACCTGTGTTTAGAACCCACTGACCAAACGGAATGCTCTCGTTGTCTTTGCGCTCTGTGCTAGGCTGCTCCAGCGTTTTGTTCTTTTCAAGCCTACGCAGTAAACTGCCAACTCGCGCAAGTAGTTCCCGAGGATTGTGCGGCTTTGTGATGTAATCATCAGCCCCAATCTCCAAACCTACAATTTTGTCTGTGTCGTCCGAACGGCCTGAGAGAACGATGATCCCACCGCAATCGGGCCTCTCTTTAAGTTCTCTAATCAGGTCTAGCCCATTCCCGTCCGGCAGGCCCAGATCAATCAGGTAAACGTCTACTTCTAAATTTTCAATTTTGCTCAGAAAGCTTTCCTGACTACCAGAGGAAACCACGACATAGTTGTTGTAATGAAGAGTCTCAGTAACCTCATCACGAGTAGCAGCATCATCTTCCAGCAGGGCAATAAGTTTTTGTGAATTAGTCATGTCCAAATATTAATCAATAATCTCTCAGTCGGAAAGGGTTTGGTTTAAAGTTTTTACAAATTTCTTCAAACTGCATAAAATTTCAGCATCTACGTATGTAATGATAAACACACTTTTTTTGAAAAGAAATTGATCTTTATCATTTTATGCCAACATATTACCGACGTCACTAATAAGTTAAAAAATTGGTTTAAAAAAGTGGAGTCTCAATGTGGACGGCTCCACTCCACTCAGTCAATATCGAATTTTCGTGTTTTTATTCACATTTTTTT
>ENA-UZXC01019175-UZXC01019175.1-metagenome-genome-assembly--contig:-Day-2-25m-contig-19175_pt1 | contig 16839 bp, 11 predicted proteins | sample MGYA00260340_ERZ794900 | MGnify/ENA metagenome assembly ERZ794900 | reverse complement strand
AATGCGCTCATTGATACCCAGGCGGCCACCTGGAAACTGTCGCCGATCAAAAATATTCCGACCAACATCGGGCCCAGTGCATAGCCTCCTGTTTGAGCCGCTGGAATCAGGACCATGAATCGCCCGGAGCGATCAGCCGCCGAAATTGCGCCCATCAGGTACGGCAAGGTTAGATTCCAGCAAAAATTAAACAGCGCTATTGCCAACAGGTAACTGTACCAATCATTGCGTGTTGCCAGCAGCAGGCAGGTTAGAACCTCCAGAATCAGGGCAACTACAATGGGTAAAACCCGCCCCAGGTGAGTTCCCAGCACTGCTGCCACCAGGGCACCCAGACCTCCGATCAGCCCCGAGACCGCCAGGGCGTTGCCGATATCCCCCATGGCGAATCCGGCGCTGCTGCCGATACGTTCCATAAACGCCCAGACACTACCCAGGCCTACACTGAACACGATCAAACTCACCAGAAGCGCTGCCCCCAGGAAATTAAAACCTTCGCTTGTTGCGATTTTGCTGGCTTCGTATCGTGCCCGATGGGGAAGTAAATGCAGGCACAGTAACGCCGTAGAAAGCAAAAGGGCCAGGCTTACAGTGACACCGGGCAGTTGCCAGCGCTCCATCAGCAGTGGAACTGTCGACATGCCAATAGCCAGAGACAGCACTTGAGTGACCACCGCTATGGCGATGATTCGATCCGGGTTTTTGAGCTGTCCAAACAAACCCAGAGTTAAGGCATAGAGTACACCTGTGCCCAGGAAACCAGTGGTGAATCGAATCAGCAGTAACTGGGAATAGTCCGTCGCCTCACTGGTTAAAAGATTGCCCAGTACTGCCACCGTTGTAGCAAAAAGTGCAACTCTACGTAAACGAACCCTTGGAAACCAATAAGCGGCACTCAGGGAAGCAAGGCAACTCCCACCCAGCTCGGCTCCTCCGATGAAGCCCAGCTGGCTTCCGCTCAGGGAAAATGACTCCGCCAGTGCGCCTAGAAAAATGGGCTGAATATTGCCTATCAGAGCCGCTACAAGCGATAACCAGATCAAACTAACCAGATAAACCCTGGGAGGGTTCTGATGATCGGATGTAGTGTCTACCACGATGAGTCTGTCCAGTTGATCCTATGAAGCCAGATTAGAGGCGCATCGCTTGTCGAGCTATATCCCGGCTGGCCAGTGCCCTGTTAATTCTGGCCAGCACTGACAAACTATTTCTTATCTGCAACTGATAAGCGATAGTCACCGGGAGTCTTGCCCTACCAGAGTTTGAAGGCGCGGTGGAAATTGGAAGCTTCCGAATAACCCAGTAAAAAAGCAATCTCCTGGGTCGTTAACTCGGTCTGGCGCATGTATTCACCCGCCATGCCCATGCGTAATTCATTGTGGATCTCTTTGAAAGAAGTACCTTCATCACTTAGACGTCGGCGCAAAGTCCGGTAGCTGATATGAAGTTGGCTCGCAACATCCTCCGGAGTAGAAATACGTCCGGGTTGGTTGATAATCAGCTTACGAACCTGTTCTACCAAACCCTCTTGTTGGGTCAGACCTTGCAGTAGTGTATGACACTGTTGCTCACACAATTTAGCAGTAAGTTCATCAGCCATTACAATGGGGCCTTGCAACAGTTCTGCGGGAAATACCAGTTCGTTGCGGGCCTGTTGGTAAAAGATGGGGCAACCGACAAGCGCCTCTAGCTCTGGCGCGTAGTCAGGTTCATGAAATGACAGGTTGACGCAGGTGTACATGGATTCCTTGCCACTCCACATGGCTCCAGCGGCCATGGTCCACTGGCCAACAGCTTCCTCAATGTCGAAGCGAAGAAGTTGCTCGTTACTGCATGACGAATGGATTTCGATCATCGCATCGTCACCTTCCTCTCTCAGTGCTTCGCGAAAGGAGGCGCTACTGCCTACTATTTGTTGGAAACGGAAGAAAGTCTGTAGGAATCGTCTAAGAGTTGAACTGCTGACGCAGGCATAGCCGAGTACGCCAAAGTCACTAAGAGAAAATCTTTGCCCCACTTTGCAGCCGAAGGCGGGAATGTCTACTTTTGCTAACACCTCACCCAGAAAATCGTAGTACTGTTCACCTGTAAGATCATTATTCGAATCGGAAGTTTTCGCGGTGTTCAGGCCAGCCCGGTCGAGTATAGGAGTCAGATCATACTCGTGTGCTTTCGCGACCTCTAGAACGTAGGCGATGTTACTGTATGGCAAGGTGCCAAGTGTGGTTACTACGCCCGTGCCAGCTTGCATTGCCCACTCCAAGGTCAATAGAAATCAAGGGATCATCTGGCCGGGATGTGGCCAATAATGATACATGCAGTCTATTGTAATACCGCTTGGCAGTTTGTCCAGCGTTCGGGGTTCGTGTGAGAAACATGCGAGAAGGTTTGAGGGGATTTACGAAAATATCCGGCCCTGGGGCCGGACTAACGAGTCTGTTTAGGCTATTCAGGTGCTAGAAGTACAGGTTGAAATTAACCTTTAGCAACCTGGGCAGGCCACGATTTACCTGTGTTCCTGTACCCAGCCCAATATCCTGGCGGGCGGCGGCATACTCTTCATCGGCTAAATTGTCGCCACTTACTGAAACATCCCAGGTTCCGCTACCTGAGGTATAGGTGAGTTTGGCATTCAATAGCCCGTATCCGTCTTCTTCCAATGTATTGCCTGGGTCAAAGAAAAAGTCCGACTGATAGACGTACATGGCAAACCAGGCCAGATTGCCATCGCCAATGGCCATATCGTATTTAACGCTCGCTGCATAGCTGTTTTCAGGGGCGTAATTGAGAGTATTCCCTTTCAAAACACCATCGGTGTACTCAGAGTCGATATAGCTGTAATTGGCACTGAACAGCAGGCTTGCTGATGGCGCGTAAGTCCAGTCGAGCTCGAGACCTTTGACTTCTGCCTCGGCGGCATTGCTTATTAAAATGCCGCCAATAGTGGCACTGGCGACCTGCAGGTCTTCGTAGTCACTGAAATACAGGGCGCCGTTGAGTCGCATAGAGCCATCCAGAAACTCTGTTTTTGCGCCAATTTCATAGGAAAGATTGGTTTCCGGGTCGAATGGAGCGACTGCGTCGCCAAAAAAATCCGCATCAAAATCTGCTGCAGCGGGGTTAAAACCTCCAGCCTTGTAGCCTTTGGTTACGCTGGCATACACCATTGCGTCGTCACTCACAGCGTAGTCAAGGACGAGGCGCGGGGTGAAATCTGACCAACTCTCAGAGTCGCACAGTTTCTGGGGTGTATTAACTCCTATGAAGCCTAATTCGGCGAAACCGGAAGTGCACCAGTCTTTTTCGTCGCGAGACCAGCGGCCACCCACTGTCACTGCCTGTGCCTGTGTGGCTGCCCAACGCGCATCCCCGTAAATACCCCAGGCTTCATTGTCACCCTCGGTGGTGTTGCGATCGTGAGCGAGAAGCCCGAGCCCCAGAGCGGTATCAATCATATTGAGGCGCTGAGTCTCATCCAGTTCTTCGTCAAAATAATTGACACCTACAAACCAGTCTACGGAGTCAGTAGCGCCACTGAGGCGGAATTCCTGGGCCAGGGTTTCTCCTTCGAAATCCTCGTTGGCGAATTCAAGCGTAACACCGCCAGTACCAACACTGAGTATCGTATCGATGAGCGCGTTTGCATTGGAGCCGTCAACGTCTTGCCGGTATTCAAATTCGAATTTGCGGGCATCTGTAATAGAGGTGAGCGTCATGCCATTGTCTAACTCCCAGGTCAAACGAAGGCTCGCACCGCTGGTTTCATTCTCCTCCCGATCCAATGTTGTTCGGGCAATCTTGTCGGGGAACTCATCTCCGGGATCGACAGTAGAAATCTGCGGGTTGTAAACACCGCCCAAGTTGGTTTCTTGCTCGCCGTAGTTCAGTGTCAGCAGTGCGGTGAAGTTATCGGAGACGTCGAACCGACCGGCCAGTCGGAAGCTGTCTTCGTCTCGAAAACCTTCCTCATTATTTGCCACTTCTTTCCATATGCCTTCCAGCCGCGTGCCGTGATAGGCAAAACGAAAAGCTGCCCTCGGACTTGCAGCCAGGTTTGCCACGATGTCATATTCTTCCTGGCCTTCGTCTCCGGCGCCGACACCCAGATGCAGGCTGTTTTCGTCAGTCGGCTTATTTGTGGTCATGGTAATAGCGCCTGCTGCGGCGTTACGACCGAACAAGGTTCCCTGAGGGCCGTTGACGGCTTCTACCCGCTCCAGATCAAAAAAGGCGCCCGTGGCCAGGTTGTTGCGGCCCACGTAGGCCTCATCAATATAGATAGCAACACTGGGTTCTGAGCCTGTGCTCCAGTCATTGGTACTAATACCCCTAATGGCCCAGGCATTGGTTGTTATTCCTGCGGTTGTGCCGGTAACCCCGGGTAACATGGGAAGCACCTTGGTAATATTGTCTACACCGGTGTCTGAGATCATTTCCGCGCTTAATGCTGAAATTGCCACCGGTACATCCTGAGCGCTCTGTGCGCGTTTTTGGGCTGTAACAATGACTTCCTCCAGGGTCGCTTGCTGTGCCAAAGCCGAGATTGGTTGCAACACGGCTATAGCGGTTAATAGCGCAATCTCTTTGCTCAAAAACGTCTTTTCAAAAGGCATGTGTATTTTCCTCGTTTTTTTAACTGCTGTCGATTTGATCTTATTATGACTTCAACCCGAGCCTGAGTTTCTGTCGATTTGGCGTAGGATCTACAGTGCCCAATTTTTCCCAGGCCAACATTGGCAGCGCTGGCCAATAGGGTATCAATATTGGCCATATGCGCATTTCTACATTTCAGGCGATGGCAGCAGTGACGACATTGCCCTAGGATCAACTTGAACTGGCCAGCGGGAGGCATCTCCAGGTACTGGTAATTGAACGGGTGTTTGAAAATGAATTCTACTTTTTTTACCCTGGTGCTGTTGTCCTGCGTGGCCCAGGTGACGTGCGCTGCAGATAAATGGGAAATCGCGATGCGCCAGGTGCCACCGCCGGCAGGCGCCAGTGAACGATTGCGAAAATCCATTGCCAGTACGCCCGCGCCAGCGGTCAGTGGCCAGGATGAGGCGCCGCAAACCAATGCCCAGTGGCGCTCCGCACAAGTTCAGGAACAGGAAATTGAGGTTGCCCGAATTGCGCGGTGGGCAGATACCCTGGGGGTGCGAGTAGAAGAGAAGGAGGTAGGGGGCATTCCGATTTTTGTGCTGACTCCATTGAGCCTGGACGAGAGCAACAGAAATCGGCTTTTTATTCATCTTCACGGCGGAGCATACGTCTTCGGGGGTGGTAGGGCAGGGATTGGCGAGGGCCTGTTGATCGCCAGTAGACTCGCCATACCGGTTGTGTCAATCGACTATAGAATGCCTCCTGACAACCCGTTCCCTGCCGCGCTCAATGATGTTGTCGACGTGTACAAACACCTGCTTAAAAGCCATGCTCCAGAAAAACTGGCTATCGGTGGCAGCTCTGCAGGTGGGGGGTTGGCTCTGGCTTCAGTTAATAAGTTTGCGCTGGTGGGCTTGCCTTTCCCTGGGGCGATCTACGCTGGCACTCCCTGGGCTGATCTGAGTAAAACCGGTGACACACTCTATACTCTTGCAGGGGTGGACCAGGGCCTGGTTACCTACGAGGGTGTTCTGGAGTCAGCGGCCAAGCTGTATGTGGCGGGGAATGATTGGAAATCGGCCTTGGTATCTCCGGTGTACGGAAGCTTTACCGGCTTTCCTCCCACTATTTTGGTAACTGGCACAAGAGATATGTTTCTTAGCGACACTGTGCGAACGCATCGCAAATTGAGGGGCGCTGATGTGGTTGCTGATTTACACGTCTATGAAGGGATGGCCCACGCACAGTATTTGTACGATATTGACTCGCCCGAATCCCTCGATCTCTTTGCTGAGCTACAGAAATTTATGACCGAGCACCTTCAGTAATAGATGCCGGTGTATGCCGTGAAGGAAGGACACCAGGTTTGAACGATCAACCGCAAACACTAACTGCCGATAACCCCGGTGCTATTCTCGCTGCCGTTACCTTTGCGGTTGTGGGTATTTCATTTTTTATGGCAATGCCTGTGATCGTCGGAGCGTGGTCACAATACTCCGGATTTAGTGAACAGCAGGCAGGCTATCTTGCGGCAATTGAAAATGGTGGCACAGTTCTATCTTCCTTGTTTGTCTCCATTTTACTGAATCGCGCAGATAGACGGACGCTGGCGATCGGAGGAATTTTCTGCGCGGTGGCAGCAAACCTGGCATCAACTGCAGTGGCAGAATTCTACGCCATAGGCTTCTGCCGCCTTCTGTCAGGCTTTGGCGGCGGAACTTTGTATGCCCTGGGGTTAGCCGCACTCGCCGGTACCAGCAACACCGGGCGTAATTTCAGTATTCTTTTATTTGTTCAAGTCAGCTTTGGTATGTTGGAGATCAACCTGTTCAGCGCGTTGGCAGAACGAGCAGGTATTAACAGTATCTATCTCAGTATGGCGTTTGCTCTTACCGCTTGTTTGGGCCTGGTACCTCGGCTGCCCTCTGGCGCAGAGGATCCGAAAAAGCCGCTCTCAACCAAGGTATTCACTTCCTTCAAACTACCCTGGGTATGTTTGTTCGCCGTATTTATTTTCTATATTGGTGTAGGTGCCTTCTGGGCGTACATTGAAAGAATCGGAATTTCTGCTGCACTGGAGCCAGACCTTGTAATTGGCAGCCTGACCTACACCCAGGTGCTGAGTCTCCTTGGCTGTGTTATCGCTGGTTGGATGAGCGCCCGGTTGGGCCAGTTTCGACCTCTCATTTTTTCTTTGATGTGTATCGCGGTGGCTGCATTCAGTCTCACTCTGGAGATTAACAATTTCAGTTTTGTTTCAGCCCTGTGTTTATTTTTCCTGTGTTGGAACGCCATTGACATTTATCAGCTTGGGACTCTGGGAAATCTGGATCACAGCGGAAAGTTCGTGGCGCTGGTGCCGGCCTTTCAAGCGCCGGCAACAGCTTTGGGGCCCGCAGTTGCAGCATCGCTGTCTGGCTCAAGTGGAAGCTATCATCTGGTCTTGTTGCTGGTGGGAACCACCGCTTGCGTGGCAGCAGTGCTTTACAGCTTTACCTATCTTCGATTGCGTCGATGCGGGCTACTCGAACCGACTTGATGTGACAATTTTGGTACTAATGGGTACTGACAAGTTAAGTCGCCAGAATTGGTAGAATCTGGCGATGAATACTTATAAACGCTATCGATTCCCGCCGGATATCATTTCGTACGCTGTCTGGCTGTCCCTACCAAAAACCTTGTACATGTTGATTTCATTGACTTTGGAGGCATTGGACCGCTAGCGTTACTGGCATGAAAACTGTACTCATGCCTCTACTTGAAACTCTGATCGATGTCCTATGGAGCAGGGCTTCGTTGCACCTGGAAATGCTCGCGATGCGCCAGCAGTTGGCAATGGTTGCCGGCGGCGATAGAAAACGGCTCAGCTTTCGCCCCAGCGAGCGAATATTTTGGGTGTGGCTCTATCGTCTATGGCCCACATGCCTGCAGACACTGATGATCTTCAAGCCGGACACTCTGGTCCGATGGCACCGCAAGGGGTTTCGGCTGTACTGGACATGGAAATCTCGACGATGCCAGGGTGGTCGTCCCGCAATTGATCCCGAAGTGCGCGAGCTTATCCGGACGATGTCACGGAATAATATTGGCTGGGGAGCACCTCGCATTCATGGTGAGTTACAGATGCTCGGTGTCCAGGTCTCCGAGTCCACTGTTGCAAAGTACATGATTCGACACCGTAATCCTCCGTCCCAAACCTGGAAAACCTTCTTGGCAAATCATACAGCCGATCTAGTCTCCGTAGACTTTTTCACCGTGCCCACGGCAACATTCCGGACCATGTATGTCTTTGTGATACTGCACCACGAACGGAGAGAAATTGTTCACTTCAACGCGACGTATCATCCGACTGCAGAATGGACTGCTCAGCAAATAGTAGAAGCCTTCCCATTTGATACGGCTCCACGCTACTTAATACGCGACCGGGACAGCATCTACGGTGCTCGATTCCGCAATCGAGTGAAAAGTCTCGGTATCGAAGAAGTGCCTACGGCCCCGCGCTCGCCCTGGCAAAATCCTTATGTCGAGCGAATAATTGGCAGCATTCGGCGAGAGCGCCTGAATCACGTTATCATCCTAAATGAACGACATCTTCGCCGACAGCTGAAATCCTACAGTACCTACTATCATGAGGCGAGAACGCACTTGTCTCTCGATAAGCAGAGTCCGGTACCACGTTCAATTGAACCGCCAGAACAGGGAAAGGTTGTGGCAATTCCTCATGTCGGTGGTCTTCATCACGAGTACCGGCGAGCGGCCTGATAGACCGGCCGGGTTGCTCTCTGTTTCAGGAGAAGAGTCACACTCGTAACGGCTTGCGCGGGCAGCCGGTCAATTATGTTCAATATTCTTCGCTAACCGGCTACGTTATATCTAAACTGAACCAGTCCCCCTCAATTGTTGAGTTGGCACTGTGCCCAGAGTAGCAATTGAGTCATGGTTTGAGTTTTTGGTAGGGACAGGCATGGCGCTCAGTCGGTGAGACGACGTCATTATCTGAAGGACGCATTACCCCTTTGCCTCGTTTTGCCGGTGTGACCAGTCCGCGCCAGCGGTGATTGGGGGCAAGAACGCCATGGAATCGCGTGAGATTGACCCTCGGCTTAGGCACCAGGGCAGCCAAACGTGCGATGAAATCCACTGGTTCGAAGGCCACTTGCGTGGTGCCATCTCGGTAGGGCGTCTTCAGGGTATAGAGCACCTTGCCGGTGGAACTCAGTGAAAGGCGGGGAACTGCAACCGCTGGCCTGGCTATGTACCTGCACAGCCGCTCACGTTTGTCCTTTTGGCGTCCTTCACAGCTGACCCCGGCGTGCAGAGAGAAGCCATTGGCCTTGGCCACCCGCTCCAGTCCGGGGTCAGGCCGGTCCAGAGGGCGTATGGTACGGATCATGAACGCTTTACGCCCCTGCTGCGGGCCGACGGCTATGCGGTAGGAGATGGAGCTGCCCAGAATCTGAGGCATGGCATCGGTATCCTCGGCGGGGTCGAGGTCCAGCCAAGCGCTCTCGGTGTCCTGTTCCAGCAAGCCCTGTCGCTCCAGGCAGCGACCTACGCGCTGACTGATCAGCTGAACCAGATCCTCCAGTTCGTCTTTATCCGGTGCCTTGACGCGTTGAAACCGAGGTGGTCGGTTTTCGCGGTAGATGTAAACACCATCCAGAACCGGATCGCCTCTCGACTGACTTCGATGCCTCGCTCGGCGAGCAGATCTTCAATATCTCTGTGGCTCAGATTGAATCGATAGTACAGCCAGACCGCGTAACTGATGATATCTGGTGGGAATCTGTGACGTTTGTAGGTATTCATCCGCCGATTCTAGCAATTTCCACGATTTAACTTGTCAGTATCGACCAGAGCTGTCGCTTAAGGCGCGAGAGCCTGATTACTTCAAACCCGAGGCTCTAACTTGTCAAAACCGTCATGTGCGAAAGCTCTGCTCCTCCTGATAAATCAAGTTAAGCGGGAGGTCGCAAACGGCGCAGGCATAGAATCATTAGCCCTAATGCTGCCAGGGCAAGCCCGTAGACTGGCATAGTCGCAACAGGAGTTGGTGGGGCAGCAATTACCGGCACGACATTTCCACTTAAGGTCACAGAATATCCGCAGCACTCATCATTTTGATAACTTTCTATCGCGATAACATATTGACCGGTATAGGTTGCTTCGAAGTCACCACCTTCACTATCACAATCGTCTTCGTATTCCCAGAGCTCAGTAAAGTCGCTGTTCTCGGCATCATCACGCAGGGGGCCGATATAAATATCACCGATCTCAACTTTCTGATCGTCTGGCGCTAACAACGCAGCATTTCGACAACCCTCACCATCGGGAACACCTACCTCAAAGCTAACGACATCCCCAACCGTTGCTTCAAAGACAATCCACGCAACGTCATCATCGTTAGCAAGCTCACCACTGTAGGTTTCCTCGCCAGAGGAAAAGATATGATCTATCGCATCAATGGCCTCGTTATCGTCCCGGTCAAAAGCCCAAGAGGCAATGGGCGCTAGCATTAGCAGCGACGCAATTACAGCAACTGGTTGCAGCTTCGTGTTTTTTTTGAACATACCTTTTCTCTTGATACCTTGCGTATGGTCGTAAGTGTACCGAGATAAATCAAACATGACCACAAGCATAGGACAAATGGGTATCGCCAAGTTAACTGCGCAAAATTGCTAGAATCGGTGGATGAACACCTACAAAAGACACCGATTCCCGCCCGATATCATCTCCTACGCTGTATGGCTCTACTACAAATTCAATCTTAGCCATCGAGATATCGAAGATCTGTTAGCCGAGCGAGGCGTCACGGTCACCCGTGAATCGATACGGCTATGGTGTATCAAGTTTGGTGCTATATACGCCCGCAGATTGAAACGAAAACATCGTGGCTACGGTGACACCTTCTACATCGATGAAGTCTTCGTGAAAATCAACGGCAAACAACATTACCTCTGGCGGGCAGTGGATCAGGATGGTGAGGTGGTTGATGTGTATCTCCAGGCCAAACGCGATGGAGCAGCAGCCAAGCGCTTCTTCAGGCGGTTGCTACGGAGCCATGGCAGTGAGCCCAGGAAGATCGTGACGGACAAACTGCGAAGCTATGGTGTCGCCCATCGTGGGCTGATCCCTCAAACAATCCACAGCACAAAACAGTATGAGAACAATCGGGCCGAGCAATCGCAGAGCCTGCCCCGCTTTATCGGGTATGAGGCTACCAGGGTGAGGGAGCGGGGGATGTGAAGATTCAAATCGGTCAGGCAGGCTCAGAGATTTCTGGGTGCGCATGCTGCCGTTAGCAACTTGTTCAACCTGGGAAGGCATCTGGTGTCTGCCAATCACTATCGGGATCTTAGGGTGAGTGCGTTTGCAGAATGGAGTAGGGCAGTGGCTTGAAGCGTTTAGCTCAGAATTGTTTGTTCCGGGTTTTTAACTTGTCACTACCGTTTATTTCACACAATGATTTTAGCAAACGGACGATTTTGCACTTGATGCCGGCATTATTGGCTACCCGGTGGAACCCACTACCTGGGGTATTACCGCGCGCAAGACCTTCCAGGAAAGAATTACCCCGGCCTGCCGTCGGTGCGCGCTGTGATCAGTATTGGCGTGTAGTGGTAGAGGAACAGGCCGAAACCCAGCAGCCAACAAATGCCGGAAGCCCATAACAGGGGCGTGTACATCGCTGGCAGCATTCCCGCCGCCGCCCGGGTAAGAGTGGCGCCAATCAGGGCGGTGTAAGCCACAGTAAAGCCCCTGGGCAATTCCAGGGGGCGGCCACTATGCCCCAGGCATACCCTTGAAATCATCGCCAATATCATCAGGCCAATGCCACCAACAGCCAACAGGTGTAACGCCACAGACAGGGTGGCCCCAAGTGCCATGGCGACAAAACCACCGATGATAAACAGGTAGGCCACGTACAGCGACCACAGCAGGGGTATGCCGGCCGTCTGCCAGGGCTTCCACCGCAGCCACCGCAGTAAATTGAACAGGGCCACAGGGATGGCCGCAAAGCCCATTAGCACGCCATCGGGAGTGAACGCCACAGTGCCAATAAACAGTAAGCTGGCGCCCAGGGCGCAGTACTCCAGCCAGGGCAGGGGAGTGGTGTCAGCTCGCTTTAGCCGGCGGTCTGAAAAGAACGGAATAACCCGCCCGCCTATTACCAGCACAACATGCACGATTAGCAGTAGCACCACTACCAGCAGGCGATGAGCTGTGGCCGTGTCCCCCTGTTTTATCAGCAGGCCGTAAGCCACGCTAATGCCGGCGACTGCCAGGAAAAGGGGCGCGAAAAAAGCGTTCCGCCAGTTGCGGCTGCGCAACACCATGCGGCCTATAATCCCGGCGGCGAGAATAAAAAGCAGGGCGTCGGCGAGAGAGCCCAGCCACTGGTAAGGCGATGGCAGCAGCCAGGTGATACGCGCCAGCAGCCAGATGCCTACCAATGCACCCAGGGAGGCTCCGCGCACAGTGGGTACGCCAGTCCAGGTTTGCCCCGCGGTGAGCACAAAGCCCAGTACCGTTGTGGCAGCAAAACCGAAAATCATTTCATGAATATGCCAATAGAGGTCGGCACCGCCCACTTTGAAACCCAGCAGAAAACTGGCAAGCCAGATAATTAGTGCGATGCAACTGAAGCCGGCAGCGCCCAGGAAAAAGGCCCTGAAAGGCATGCGTAACACGGGCGTGATACTCAATTCGCGGTCCAGGTCGGTGATATTGGTTGTCATGATGAACGGGTAATCTCCAGGCAGTAGAAGGGGTGAGTCAGGCTTATTGTCCCATCTGCCATACATTCAGAGCAATCGGTTCGTCAGATTTGCTAGAATACCTGCATTCCCACTATGTATAATTACACATGAATTCACCATCGCCCAGTTCGGCACTAGCGCCACCGGCCCAGGCTGCAAAATTAATGCGGCAGGCGACCTACGCCTCGGTGACCGTGGCTGTTTTACTTATCTTCGCCAAGTTGTATGCCTGGGGGATGTCTGGCTCAGTGAGCCTGCTGGCCACCCTGATTGATTCGGTGCTGGACTCCTTCGCTTCAGTGGTAAACCTGTTTGCTGTGCGCCACGCGCTTTCGCCTGCGGACCGGGAACACCGTTTCGGCCACGGCAAGGCTGAGGCACTGGCTGGCCTGGGGCAGGCAGCTTTTATTACCTTGTCTGCAGTCTTTCTGCTGGTGGAGTCTGGCAAGCGCATCAGCAGCCCACAGCCCATCGACTCGGTGGAGTTGGGTATGGGGGTGATGGTTTTTTCCATTGCCCTGACTGTTGCACTGCTGGCATTTCAGCATTATGTGATCCGCCACACTAACTCCACCGCGATCAAGGCCGACGCTCTGCACTACCGAACCGATGTGCTGGTTAACCTTAGCGTCTTGTTGGCGCTGGCACTGTCGGTATGGGGTTGGCAGGGATTCGATGCCTTGTTTGCCATTGGTATCGCCGTCTACATTCTGGTTAGTGCCTGGGAGATAGTCGGGCAGGCGTTCGATCACCTGATGGACCGGGAGCTGCCCAACGAAGAGCGGGACAATATCCAGGAGCTTGTGCTGGAACACCCGCGGGCGCGAGGAATGCACGATTTGCGCTCGCGTCAGTCAGGTACTGATATATTTATTCAGCTGCACCTGGAACTGGACGATGAGCTCAGCCTGCTAGAGGGTCATAATATATCAGATGAGGTGGAGGAGCGCTTGCTACAGGCCTACCAGGGTGCGGAGATCATCATACACATAGACCCTGTCTCAGTTGTACCGCTGGAGCCGGTACCCGCTTTTCTTGAAGAAGAAACGGATACCGGTAAGAGCTGATTTCTAGAAGGTGTAGCTGAGTCGGGCGAACACGTTGGTGCCATACCCCGGTAAACGGCTGCCTATGGGTAGGTCGGGATTGGCGGCCCGGTTGTAACCGCCAAGGTGATCGTAGTATTCCTTGTCCAGCAGGTTGTCTATGCCCGCTGCCAGCTGCAACTTGTCGCTCATTTGCCAGCTGGTGTGCAGGTTTAGAACGCCGTATCCCGCAGTTTCTTTTTCATTGTTGGTGTCACTGACATCCTCCTGTGAGGCATACAACACGTTTTCCAGGCTCACGCCCCAATCTGTGGTGCTGTAATTGAGGCTGATAGTGGTATTGGGAGGCGCTATGCGGTAAAGGTTGTCGCTGATATCGCGGCGCTTGCCGCGCACGTAATTAACCAGGCCGGAAAGTGACCAGTTGGTATCAAACTGCCAGGCCCAGTCCATGTCGAAGCCGTAAATTTCAGCATCCACGTTGTTGAACTGCAGTGGGTCCGGGCGATTGGTGCCGTTCATCGTATTCATCATGCGAACAAACATTACCGCAGGTGCAACTTCGCTGGGAGTACCCTGGATATAGTCATCTATCGAGCTATAAAAAAGACGGGGTGACAATGTCAGAGACTGCTGATTAAAATCCAGGCCGAACTCGATCTGCCGTGATACTTCCGGATCCAGTTCGATATTACCGGTGTAAACGAAGCCGTCTGCAAGCCCGCCGGTGGCCTCCATTGGCAACCAGAGATAGCGCTCCTGGTAGCTCGGAGAACGGTGTTTCTGGGCAAGGCCCAGGTACCAGCTACTATTGGCGCTGGCATCGAACCACAGCTTGGCAACAAGATCGAGGTTGTCGTCGTTTTGCTCGCGGTTTGCGCCGTTGAAGGCATCGCGCAGCATTTTTGCCGGCCCCATTTTCGCTGGCATGCCGTCTACCTCGTCGGCGTCCATTTCAACCCGGTTGTATCGCGCACCCAACTCGCCTCGCCAGTGGCTGTTCAGGGTTTGTTGGCGCTCCAGAAAAACACCAAATACATCACGCTGGGCCTGGTTGAAGTTAACGACGAAAAACATGGGGTTGTTTGGGTTGTCTATATCAGAGTTATGTTCAGCACTGAAACCGTCCGCGCCGAAATTCCAGTAGCCCTGCTCTGTGGGCAGCGTCGCCTGTAGCTTGAAGCCGGCGTTTTCGCTGTCGGCGAGGTTGCGGCGCCACATGGCTTTGTTGCCAGGCGCTCGGCGTAACTCGTAGTTGGTCATGCCGTGGTCGAGGTCACTCGCGTGCAGCGACAGGGAGACATCAAGGCCGTTGTCCCCATTGAAGTCATAGGTCAGGTTATACAGGTCGCCCTCGATAAAGCCGATATCCATTGGCAGGGCGGGGGTGCCTGTGTCTGAAGTGTCGTTGTAGCCGTAATCCACCTGTACAGTGTGATTACCACTGCGGTAGCCGTAGCCCAGGTTATAACGCTTGCGTTCGAACTCTGTGGGGGTGATATCGCCTGAGGGATATTCTGCATCATCTCCGGCCTCAATCATGCCGGCGATTTTGAAGCGGTGATGATTGTTGCTTCCGTACAATGCGCCATCGGTGTGATAGCCGCTGTTCGCGGACTGTACACTGCCGGTCAGGTTTCCTGTAAGTGAGAAATTACTGCTACTTGCGAACTCACCCTGGCGGGAACGCGCTGAAATAGCGCCACCAATAGATTCCTGTGCCACGCTCACCGGCGCGATACCACGGTATATCTCAAGCGATTCCAGTTGGCCACGCATGGCGTAGGACAGGGGAGGGTCCATCCAGTTGGGCCCCGAAGGCGCCACCTGGCTGCCATCGATGGCGGTGGCTACCCGGCTGCCGAACATGCCCCGGTACTGGGGTATTCCGGTCAGAGGCCCGTTACTGTTCACGTTGGCCCCCGGTGCTTTCTTCAAAAGCTGCGCTGGATCGGGGGAAATCATGATCTCGTCCTGTACATCAATGGTGCGCGAGTCGTGAATACCCGTGACTACCACTTCCTCCATGTGATCGGCGTGAACAGAAAGGCTTGCCAGGGCAATGGCCAGTGCCAGGGGGGCGCGATGGTGCGACATGGAGTCTCCGGAAGTTCTTGGAATCGCGCGCATTATATAGGCTCACGAGGCACCTGAACCTGCGGCAAGTTGTCGCACCGGTACTGACAAGTTAAATCGCCCAAATTACTAGAATCGGCTCATGAACACACATAAACGGCATCGATTTCTCCCAGACATCATTTCTTACGCTGTCTGGCTCTACTATCGATTCAATCTGAGCCATCGCGATATAGAAGATCTACTCGCTCAACGAGGCATCACAGTCAGCAGGGAGGCGATCCGTCTCTGGTTCATCAAATTCGAAGCCATCTACTCCCGAGGATTGAAGCGAAAACGGGCGGCACTGACCGGCGACAGACCAGACCTGATCGTCACCGCCAATGTCGGTTGCCAGTTGCATCTGGCAGACGAGACCGGGCCGCCAGTTTGCCATTGGCTGGAATTACTGGACCCACACTGAGTCCATTATCCCACCAGGCAATACCCGCACAAGTCAGGCCTGGTATTGCCATGAGCAACGCTTTGGGGTATCAATCGTTATGAATCAGATAACAGGACAATAATTAATGAGCCAAACAATCGACAAACTGGTGCTCCAGGCCGCCTTTGAGCGAGAGCAAAAGCACCCGCAACGGGTATTTATGACGCAGCCGATTAACGGCGAGGTCACCGACTACACCTGGGGCGAAACGATGGATCAGGCCCGGCGCATGGCCGCCCATCTGCGTGCGATGGACCTGCCCCCCAACAGCAATATCGCGCTGATTTCCAAGAACTGCGCCCACTTCATCATCGCCGAGCTCGCGATATGGATGGCCGGCCACTGTACTGTCGCCCTCTACCCCACCCTGAATGCCGATACCGTCAAATACATCATCGATCACTCAGAGTCGAAGCTGGTATTCGTGGGCAAGCTGGATGACTGGGATCACATGAAGGAAGGAGTGCCAGACTCCATTCCAAGAATCGCCCTGCCGTTGGCCCCGCAGACCGACTATGACAAATGGGATGATCTCATCGCCAGCACAGAGCCGATCAGTGACAATCCAGAATGGCCCGCCGAACAGCGCGCCCTGATCTGCTACACCTCCGGCAGCACCGGGCGCCCCAAGGGCGTGGCCCACTCATTTGGCTCCATTTCCGCGCCTGCATCGCTGCAGGGCGAGGTTCTACAGGTTAATGAGGACGATCGTATCCTCTCCTACCTGCCACTGGCGCACGTGATGGAGCGGGCACTGGTTGAAGCAGGCTCCATCTACCAGGGCGTTCATATTTTCTTCGCTGAGGAACTGGACACCTTTCTGCAGGACTTGCGCCGGGCTCGCCCCACCCTTTTTATCAGTGTGCCGCGCTTG
>ENA-UZXC01002484-UZXC01002484.1-metagenome-genome-assembly--contig:-Day-2-25m-contig-2484_pt1 | contig 16871 bp, 16 predicted proteins | sample MGYA00260340_ERZ794900 | MGnify/ENA metagenome assembly ERZ794900 | reverse complement strand
TAGGCCTTCGGATTGGCAAGGAACGCCGCAAGTGTTTCGTCGTTCCAAACCGTTCCACTTGTACCCATATCTGTTAGAGTCTTTGAGTATTTAAAGCCCTCGACCGAACCAAGGCTTCGACCAACCAGCGCATTCAAATGCGGACCGGTACGGTTTTTGGCGCCGTCACCAACTTGGTGACAGGACTTACACTTCTTGAAGACTTTCTCGCCCGTTCCAGCCAACTCTGCATCAACTGGAGCCGTTTCTTCTGCATTGGAGCTTGTCGAAACAACTGTCGTTACGACCGTTGTCTGTCCTGTCCGGCTAGAAGAGCTAGAGCTTGATGAAGAAACTGAGTTTGGATTGGTGGCGTCGATCATATTTTGAATTTGACGAGCACGTGTCTCTTCGGGTGTTACATCTAGAACCGCCGCACGCATTGTGATTTCGACGCTTTCCTTACAATCACTCATGCAAGGCTCAAGGGACCAGATCGGATACTCAGCCTCGGCACGGTCATCGACGATGAAACCATCCGAGTTAGGCATATCGACATCAAGGAAGTTGTCGCTGTTTAGGACAAAATCTTCGTCCACCAGATAGTTTGAATAGAGGATATACGCGACGATTGCGTAGACTTCGTCGTCAGTCAAACTCTGTGCGTTTCCAAACGGCATAGACCGACGCACATAGTCAAATGTAGTCGAAAGATAAGGCCAGTAAGATCCCACGGTCTTTAGCGGATCGTCGTCTGCAAGGGTGTCTTCGCCGCCTGAAAGTTTTGGCCAGTTACCGACGCCTTCGGCAAACTCACCGTGACAAACAGCACAATAGGATGAAAACAATTCCTCTCCGTCCAACACAGAACCCTGACCAGATGGCAGGCCAGTTCCGTCGGGCGAGATATCCAAATCCCAAGCCGACACTTCTTCTGGCAACGCGACGCGGCCAAGACCAAATACGCCGACATGTTCGGGCGCAGCATTCGCAGCGGCAATGAACAACGTATCGGGATTGGACATTCCTGCAGTCATTACAGCAGGTTGTGAAGGCATTTCAGAAATATTCCGGTCCGCAAAATTTGCGGCCACGGTCAAAAGAGCTGCAGTTGCGAGGCCGCCGCCGATATACAGATTAAGAGACTTCGACATTTTCTGCCTCCCCACTCGATTTGACCCACCAGGTCTGAATGCAGTTGTTGTGATAAATCGAGTTCAGGCCACGCACATGGCGAAGCTGAGTTTTGGTCGGTTGAACATAACCGGTGTCGTCAATGGCACGGCTTTGCAAAAGCATATCCGTACCGTCCCAGTTGATATCCAAATAGAACCGCGAAACGGCCATTTTGTCTCCAGGCGCTGCTAATCTGGCCTCGTGCCAGTTCTTGCCGCCATCGAGAGATACGTCGACACGTTTTATCGCACCACGACCAGACCAAGCTAGGCCGGTAATCACCAACGGGCCGGGCCCATGTTTGATAGGAGATTGCGGACTCGGGCTTGTGACCACCGACTTGGCGTCCATCTCCCACGTCCATTTTCGGCTGGTTCCGTCCTCTTGGGTATCGGTGTATTTCGACGTTTCCTCGCGGCTTTCAACAGGAGCATCCGTAACTTCGATACGACGGAGCCACTTGATCCACATGTTGCCTTCCCAACCTGGAACGACAAGACGCACTGGATAGCCGTGCTCTTTACGAAGTGCTTCTCCGTTTGCTGCAAAGGCAACCAGACAATCGTCTAGCGCTTTTTCCATGGGTATGGAGCGACCGTTTGACGACGCATCTGCCCCCTCAACATAAACCCATTTATCCTTTAGATCGCCAGCCGCATCGAGACCCGCTTCCTGAAGGATCGTGCGAAGGGAAACACCGGAATATTCCATGTTGTGGATCATGCCATGAGTAAACTGCGCACCGTTGAGCTGAGCACCGGCCCACTCCATGCCTGTGTTTGCAGCGCATTCACAGAAATAGACGTGATTTTCGCGAGGGAAGCGAACGAGATCATCGTAACTGAAAACCAAAGGTGTATCGACAAGACCATTGATCATGAGACGATAGTCTTGCTTTCGCATTTCGATCGCACCCGAGTGATGGCGTTCAAACGCACACCCTTGTGGCGTGATCGTACCATCTAACGCATGGATCGGTGTGAAGTTGATCGAGCTGATTGGATCAGCCGTCAACCAAGGCACATTTCGGCGAACAACATCAGATTCAAATTCTATTGGAAGACCGTATGGAACTTCGTCCACACCATCACCCAGACCTGAGGCCCAGTCTTGAACTTCTGTGATCAGCGGATCACCCGCCGCTTTGGCCGAACCGGCTGCCAAGGCGCCAGCCCCGACCGAAGCCGCTCCAGCTAGGAACTGACGACGCGACGTCGTCGGTCCCTTCACGCTATCGGACATTGTAGTCTCCTATTAATTTTTGCCACTGTTGGCGACTATGCTTGATCCAACCCGTTAGGTTGGTCGTTTTCTCTAAACGCCAGTTACTTGAACGCTTGTGTTCTCATTAACTTCCACGACGCCTTTCCGGCTGATGTAGTCTTCGACCACATCCCAAATTGCCGGACCTTCGGTGCCCTCATTGACGCTTGCCCAGCCTGCAACGGTGTATGTTTTGGAAGGATCAATCGCCTCACCGGTTTTCAGCAGCGTCATATTCGTGATCCGCTGTCCCTGAGGTTTGCTAACGTCGATGCTGTAGCCCATCCCGCCGACGCGAACCATGTCTCCACCTTGCTGATAATAGGGGTCAACATTGAATAGATTGTCCGCCACATCTTCAAGGATAATATGGATGAATTCTCCTGTCATTTCAGAACGATAGGCATTCGGATACGACATAGACGTCACGTTGAAGATGTCTTCACGCGTGATGTCCTGACCGGGCAAAATTGACGGTCCCCAACGAACGCCTGGTGACATCGAAATGTCTGCTTCGCGCTCTTCAATCAGCGCCTGACAGATCAGATCATCCCATGACCCGTTGAAATTGCCGCGGCGATAGAGGAGACCATCCGCCTGCCCGACGACTGTAGAAAGCTCGCTCAGATACGGCGCCCGCTGTTCGTCAATAAGTTTGGCGATAACGGGATCAGGGGCAATCACGTCCGAGAAGATCGGCACGAGTTTATGGCGAATACTCATCATACGGCCATCGCGGACGTCCAGATCTATGCGGCTTACAAATTTGCCGTTCGACCCTGATGCGATGATGAATGTGCTTTCGACCTGAACAGGCTCGGGCAGCGCATCGTGGGTATGACCCGAAAGAATGACGTCGATGCCGGTCACTTTAGCTGCCATCTTTTTGTCTACGTCAAAACCGTTGTGGGAAAGCAATACAACCAGTTCAGCGCCCATCGCGCGAACCTCGTCGACCATTTCCTGCATATGCTCGTCACGGATACCAAAGGAGTATTCTGGGAACATCCAACCTGGATTTGCGATTGGCATGTATGGGAATGCTTGACCGATCACAGCTACTTTCACACCGCCCCGTTCAAAGAACTTGTAGGGTTTAAAAAGCTCTGCCGGTTCGTCCCATTCAGCATCAAAGATGTTTTGGCCCAACGCCGCAAACGGCAGGCCTTCTACGATTTCATTCACGCGGTCGGAGCCCAGTGTGAACTCCCAGTGAAACGTCATCGCATCAGGCTTCAACGCATTCATAACGTTGACCATGTCCTGCCCTTCAGTGTGATAGCAGGTATACGATCCGTGCCATGTGTCGCCACCGTCGAGGAGGAGAGCATCAGGGCGATCAGCACGGATCGAATTTATCACAGTAGAAACACGGTCGATTCCGCCAACGCGGCCGTAGGACTTAGCTAGCGCTGAAAAGTCGTTGTAAGTCAGCGCGTAGTGCGACGCGCTTCCATCTTCGATGCCATAAGCCCGACGAAAATCTGCGCCGGTAATATGAGGCATTTGACCAGCCGCAGCGCCAACGCCCAGATTGATTTCTGGCTCGCGAAAATAGATCGGCTTAAGTTGCGCATGGATATCGGTCACATGGATCAGCGAAACATTGCCAAAGGTATCAAAATTTAAAAGCTGATCCTGCGTCAGTCCCTGCTTTGCTGCCAAGGCAGCCCAGTTACCAAAACCAGAGCCGCCTACGATTGCTGAGGCGGCCATTGACGTTTGCAGGAAATCGCGGCGCGATATCATATTGATTACCTTTCAGTTAATCACACATTCACATTTGTGAATGAATTAGACCGAATTTAGCCCGCATCCTATTAAGATGCGGGCTAAAATTGTTTTAGTTACGGACCGAAACGCCTTCGACCGACAGACCGTTACCGCGTGATGCGACATAGAGTTCCAGAGCGACAAAGTCATCGCTACCAGGGCTATAAGTCTCAGCGCGCGTATCACGTACACAGCCTTTGAAGCGGCCATGAGGTGTCGTCAGCTTTGCGTTCTTCAGACGATAAACTGGGAAGCCATTGATCTGACCCTGTGAAAGATGGTCAGAGCGAATGCGGTTTCCGTAGTTCTCTTCATGACACGAAGCACACGACAGTTCCAACTGACCAGTGCGAGAGTAGAACATCTCTTTGCCCTGCTCCCACATGTCGGCAGCTGGGCCGTCGATTGCGACGTTCACCGGCATACCACGTGACTGAACCGAGATCAGAGCTTCCATACGGGCCATTTTAGCGCTGGTGTAACCATGCGCTTCTGCACCCATACGGTCTGTGCGACATTCATTTACCATTTGTGCAATGGTTCGAACTTCGCCAGCTGTGTCATTCCACTTCGGATACTCCGCGCGGACACCTGCCATGCTTTCTTCGACGTCACCGTGACAGGATGCGCAGGACTTACCTTCACTACCGTCAACAGTTCCCCAATCGTCCATGCCTTGGTCGACAAAGATCATTGCTGGATTGTCAAAGTCATCTGTTTGCAGCGACTGAGTTTCATCAGCGCGAAAACGCCAGCCCGACAATATCTCGTCCAGCGCGCCTGCAAGGTGTGCCGGTGCGGCTGTCTTGGTGACAATTTCGATTTCACCGTTGACGATTAGCTCTGCGTTCTCATCTGCGGCAACAAATGTAGGCGCGGATAATAGAACTGCAGCAATCGCCGTAAGTGCTTTGATTTTCATTTTTATTTCCTCCCTTTGGCTTTGCCCTGCCCCTTTGCGGGACAAAGCAGCTGCTCAGTCGGCGTTAGCCAATCGCGATCGATTTGGTGGTCGAGTACACGTCACCATCATCATCGTGCCAGGTAAACACCATGTCGCCCGCTTCGGGGATCATTGCGTCAAACTGGAAATATGGGTTTGTTGAAATCGCAGGAGCCATTTCGATATCAATCACGTTCTTGCCGTTAAAGTCGCAAGTGAAGCGATTGATGATCGAGCGTGGAATAGGACTTCCGTCTTTATTCTTACGCTGACCCGATTCCATCTTGTGGCTGATCAGAGTCTTGATCGTAACGATTTCGCCAGCAGCTGCCTTTTTAGGAGCTTTTACACGGGGTTTTACACCAGATGCCATTTTCTATGTCTCCTCTGTTTAGCCGCCGCAGCCGCCGATGGTGACTTTTACAGTCGAGGAAGCTTTAACAAAGCTGCCGTCTGCCATCTTAGCAATTGCGATTACGTCTTGGGTTCCAGCGAGCCTCATGCGGGTTGCCGCGTCTTGCGATCCAGCCAACTCGCCAAAGTTGAAGGTTGCCACTTCTGGGGTCGGGTTCCCGGACGCCAGAACAATGATTGAAGCAGCACCTGCTGCCGAAACTGAAATCGGAACAGTGTTACCGTTTTCCGCGATTTCTGGTGCTGTCAGCGTGATGCCGCCCGCGCCCATTTCTGCACCGCCCGTGAAGGCAGCGATCGCTTCATCCGCTGCAGCAAAAGCACGGAAAGGCAGAACGGTTGCTACCGCTGCTCCGAGCCCAAGCACAAGCGTGTCGCGTCTTGAGAATTCCATATTCATCTCCTTAAAAGTCATACGGACCTGATTACTCTTCTTTGAGCGTCATCAGGAACGCCACAACATCTTCGATATCTTGTGCGCTTAGTAGTGGGTCCAGTGGGCCATCGGCTGCTTTACCGGTGTAAGCTTTTCCTGGGCGGATAAAGCCATCTACCTTGTAAAACGCTGGCATAACCGAGCCTTCAAAGGTCAACTTGGCGTTTGCCAAAATTCCCCGAAGTTCGGCTTGGCTCCACGTATCACCGGCCCAGTCTAGCTGTGGTCCGACTTCTCCGTGGAACGCCGCATAGCTGAGTTTCGAAACCGAATGACAGGCAACACAGTTGCCTTTTGACTTCGTGACCATGATTTTTTCACCGTTTGCAGCGTCGCCAGCGGCTCCGCTCAGTGACATTTCTACGGCCCCATACTCATCAAAAGCAACGTCGCCAGGCGCAATGGATCCTGCCGAAGCAACGCTCGCTGCGGTGAGTGTGGCGGCCAATGTAATTGTTGTCAGCCTCATGATTCCTCCCATTTGCTAACTATTAAAGTCAGGTTAGCTACGCGTACCGTAGGGCACGACTTTGATTGACGCAACATCAAATTCGCTTTTTTGAATTTACTGCGTTGCAGCATTTTCTTGCCGCACACGCAGAATTATTGAAACTTTGTTGCGACGTATTTTTGAAGCGAAACGTCGTTTGCATAGCCTTCCAAAAGGATCCACTCAAAGACAGCCAAGGTGGTAGATCGACCAAATGCGCCAGGCATTTGAGCCACGGCAGCCTGTCGAGCATCCAACCCCTCATCCACGCTATCAGGAAAAAACATAAACGTCGGGGTGAAGTTCACACCCCACTTAAACATGATGTCTTTTTCGGTAAGAACCTCGCCGTCGAAATCCGTCACCTCTAAATCGCCGAACATGTTTAGTTGAACGACAAAGAAATTGTCCGATATGATCGCCTCAATCTCAGGATCGGGGAAAACATCCTCGTGCATTTTGCGACAATAAATACAGCCGCGCTGCTCAATGATGACCGCAAACCGCTTTCCTTCATCGTTCGCCTCGGCAAGATCTTCGCGAAGATCAAGAAAGGTTTCGCGCATCCAATCCGTCTTGTGCAGACCGTCGTCGCCCATCTCGGCCGCCTGTACGGACAATCCGCATGTGAACAAGAAAACCGCCGCCGCAAACGAGAGTGCCCGCCCCCCTAAACCTTTGCTCATCCAATGCCTCCGAAGATTGGGAACCAACGGATCATCGCGTCCGCGATCAAGTTTACACTTCCGGTCACGATCAGAATGGCGAACAAGATCAGCATGGCGCCCATGACTTTTTCGACGTGACCAAGGTACTTTCTATTTCGCTGCATCCAACGCAAAAACGGTTTGGCAAACAACGCAGCAACCACAAACGGGAATGTCATCGACACGCCATAAACAAACAACAGCGCCCCACCCTTCCAAATGTCACCAAAGCCACTGGCAATCATCAGGATCGCAGCCAAAGCCGGTCCGACGCATGGCGTCCATCCAAACCCAAAGGCAAGGCCCATGATATATGCTCCGAGCGGGTTCGTGGGCTGTGATTTACTTTCGATCTTGGCTTCGCGGTATAGTAACCCGATCCGCAGAATGCCCAAAAAATGCAATCCAAAGATCAGCAAAATTCCCGCGGCGACATACGACAGAGGCCCCTTCCACTGAGCAAACACCTGCCCAAGGGCGGTCGCGCCCATTCCTAAAAGGACGAAAACCGTTGTGACCCCCAATGCAAAAAGGACTGAAGACACCACCAGTCGACTTTGCGCGCCGGACGAAATATCGCCTTCCTCGTTCAACTCGGACATGGAAATACCGGCCATGTAGCACAGGTAAAATGGCACCATCGGCAAGATGCATGGCGTGAAAAACGATAAAAGCCCCGCCATTGCAGCGCCGGCAAAGGAAATGTCGAACATAATCCATTCCTTGAATTATTCACACATTCAAATTATATTGTAAGTACGAAAGTGAACGAATGTCTATGACTATTGCAAAACGTGTTTCAGTGCTTGCGGCATCCATTGTGGCCGCTCTTTCTACATCTGCATACGCAGCAGAGCTGGTCATGGTCGAAGCGCCCGGATGCCACTACTGCATCGAGTGGAAGAAAACGATCGGTCCAATTTATCCAAAAACAGAGGCTGGACAATTTGCCCCTTTGGTCACGGTCGACAAGTCTGAAGCCGCCCCCTTTGCAGCGGGATATGCAACGCCCGTGGTTTACACACCGACATTCATTCTGGTGGAAAATGGAGAAGAGCTGGGACGTATTTTAGGCTACCCAGGTGAGGATTTTTTTTGGGCATTATTGGAGCAGATGCTTGAAGACACAACTGCGTTCCAAATGCCCGGATAGAGACGGAAACACTTGTAAAATAGTGCGATATGTGGTTTCGGCAACAGAACACGCAGCGCAGACTAACTGAGGGGAAAAGGTTATGGCACTGCCCAAGATAGAACCAGATATGAGCGATGCCGAATTGGATCGTCTTATCACCAACGCGACAAATGCTTCGAACTTTCTAAAAGCTCTTAGCCATGAAGGTCGTATGGTGATCTTGTGCCATTTGGTTACAGGTGAAAAATCTGTGACTGAACTGGAAGAGCTGCTTTCCGCACGTCAGGCGGCTGTCTCTCAGCAACTATCCCGACTGCGTCTAGAAGGCTTGGTCATCCCGCGTCGCGAAGGCAAAGCCATCTACTATCGCCTAGCCGATGATCGCCCCAAAAAGATTCTTGAAACAGTGTACGAGCTGTTTTGTGAGGATTGACCAAAAGTTAAACCTGTGGTCCCTTGTTGCTCTGATCAGATGAAATCTCTGAGGAGCATCCACTATGTCGTCTATTCCTGAACCATTATTGGTCGCATTGATTGGCCTTTTTGGCGGTGCGGTGCTTGGGCTGGCCTCTCGTCTCGGTCGGTTTTGCACCATGGGCGCCATAGAAGATTACCTCTATGCGCAAAACGACACGCGCCTTAGAATGTGGGGAACAGCCATCGGCGCGGCCATCACAGGCACGTTCCTTTTGGCGCATGCAGGATATCTAGATCTCGGTCAAACTTATTATTATTCAGTAGCTTGGATACCATTGGCCAGCATTTTGGGCGGACTTATGTTCGGCTATGGCATGGCGCTAGCCGGCAATTGCGGTTACGGCGCACTTGCCCGATTAGGTGGCGGCGACATGCGAGCTTTTGTAATTATTCTGGTTATGGGGGTTTCCGCATATGCAGTGCTACAGGGGCCATTGTCTTACATCCGCGTTTGGGCCTTTCCGCAAGAAATACCGCAGCCTGAGATCGCACAGGGATACGCCCATCTCATCGCCAAATACACAGGCCTTCAACCGACGTTGATAGGTATCATAGTTGGACTGGTCCTAATCGGCTGGATGATTTCATCTTCTGATTTTCGCTCTCAACCCAAATACATCGCGTGGGGATTTGGTGTCGCTTTGGCTATTGTCTCAGGTTGGGCAGGCACGCAATGGGTTGCCGAGACCGGTTTTGCCGCTCTGCCGGTCGTGTCACACAGTTTTTCTGCACCTTTGGGCGAATCCATCCTCTACATTATGACGGCATCGGGGCGTGATTTATCGTTCGCGGTGGGGTCAGTGACGGGTGTTCTGCTTGGCGCATTCATCGGTAGTCTTATCAAGGGCCATTTCCGCTGGGAGGCCTGTGAAGACCCTCGCGAATTGAAGCGCCAGATATTCGGGGCAATCTTAATGGGCGCGGGCGCAGTCATAGCGCTTGGCTGCACTGTCGGTCAGGGCATCACGGCATTCAGCACGTTGACCTATTCCGCACCAGTAACATTCGTTGCGATCTTCATTGGCGCTGCCTTTGGGCTTCGCCAATTGATTACAGGTTTCGAACCCGCCGAATAGAAACTAGGCGGCGCAAGCGCTCTGTAAATCTATGCACAAAAGTTGCTCGAGAGTTGAGTTATCTTCAATAAGCTCATGCAACGTTATTTCGTCAAGCTTGCCGTAAAACGCATCCACGGCGGCAGCAATTGCGACCTTCAAGCGGCATGCGGTGATAAGCGGACATGTATTGTCAACATCAGCAAAGCACTCTGATACAGCGGTCTTGGATTCCATCAGCCGGAACACATCACCTATGCGAATTTCGGCTGCCACACGACCCAGTCTAATGCCGCCGCCGCGACCGCGCACAGTGTCTAAAAATCCGGCCTGAGCGAGTTGATTGACGACTTGCCCAAGGTGGTTTTCGGATGAGTTACATTTACCTGCAATGTCGTGCTTAGTCACCAATCGGTCACCGTTCACGCCACAGAACATAAGCACTCGTAAAGCAAGGTTTGATCGTTTCGTAATGCGCATGGGTCCTCCAACGGACAATGGATAAGCTGTATTTTCAATATAGCGATTCCGCCAATTCGCCTTTGATCTGGATCATGCGCGTTCCAGAGTTTTAGGGGCGCTCAGCAATCTATCTAGAAATCGCATTTGGAAAGAACAATTGCTGGCCATCAACCTTGTACTCAGCAATTTCAGCCTGACCCTTTGCACCCAACAGCCATTCCGAAAAAAGACCGGCCTCGTACGATTTCACCGCTGGGTGCACTGCGGGGTTTAATACAATGACACCATACTGGTTAAACATGTGTGCATCGCCCTCAAACAGAATCTTGAGATCCCCTTTGTTCGCAAAGGCAATCCAAGTTGCGCGGTCCGTTAGGGTATATCCCCCTAGTGCCGACGCCATGTTTAAAGTAGCCCCCATGCCCGAACCTGTTTCGATATACCACTGTCCCGAATGACTTGTTGGGCCATATCCAGACAAAGCCCAAAGTCGCATTTCGGCTTTGTGTGTACCGCTATCATCTCCACGAGAAATGAATTTGGCATTGGCGCCTAAAATCGCGCTGAACGCGTCTTCAACACTTTTGCCATCAGAAACGTTTGCCAGATCAGCAGAAGGACCGACGACAACAAAGTCGTTGTACATGACGTCCGATCGGGCAATTCCAAAACCGTCTTCTACAAACTGTTCCTCATCCGCTTTTGAATGAACCAGCAAGGCATCACCGTCGCCGTTGCGCGCGTTTCTTAGCGCTTGACCTGTTCCGACGGCAACCACGCGTACCTCAATTCCGGTTTCATGCTCAAACTTAGGAAGAATTGCGGTGAACAAACCAGAATTTTGGGTCGAAGTTGTGGACTGAAGAATAATGAAGTTCTCGTCTGCCGCGGCGAATGTCGGCATCAAAAAGACCAAAACGGAGAGCGCCCATCTGAGCATAGCCAAACCTTGCCCTAAGGTACCAAACGGCCAGAAAGGAACGTGTGTGCCTCTAGCGAAGTCGGTCCGTTGAAAAACTCTTTAACCTTCAACCTGTCCCGCAATTTGCCGCCTGAAATAAACAAAACTTCGTCTGCAAGACGTTCTGCCTGAGCCATAGAATGACTTACCATAACGATCCGAACACCAAGCACGGATGCGTGGTGTAAAATTGCTTCGATCCGATGCGTTGCATTTGGGTCGAGACTTGATGTCGGCTCGTCCAAGAAAAGAATTTTTGGCGACCGTGCCAAGGCGCACGCCAAGGCTAGGCACTGTTCTTCGCCGCCCGAAAGCGAACGTGCAGCTTGGTTCTTTTTATCCGCAAGCCCGGAAAGCTCTAGTAGGGCGCCGATCCTATCGTCGAACTGGGACTTGGGTGTATCGCCAAATTTCAGTGCAAACTTAAGGTTCGCTGCAACAGACCTGCGTAGCAGTACCGGTTTTTGAAAAACCATGGCCTGACGGGCCCTGCCCTTGCCCGAAACAGGCAACCCTTCGTATGTGACCTGCCCAGCATGAGGTGATATCAAACCATGCATAAGTCGGATCAGCAGGCTTTTGCCCGCGCCGTTGGGTCCCAAAATCACCGAAATCCCGCGACCTGAGATTGACAGCGAAGGAATGTCGATCTGAACTTGATTGGATGCCCGATATTGGACACCCTTAAGGGTCATTTCAGGCAGAGACGGCCGCAGCGGAATAACTTTACCAAGGCTTTGCGCCAGAAAATCATGCCCGATATCACGCATAGGCGTACCTCGCCGAGGAACGCGCAGCCAAGGACATGGCCGCGTTAATCGAGATTGCCAACACGATCAAAACAACGCCCAGAGCAAGCGCCATGCCCAGATCACCTTTGGACGTTTCCAGCGCAATAGTCGTCGTCATAACGCGCGTGACGTGGTTGATGTTTCCACCGACGATCATCACGGCGCCAACTTCGGCAATCGCCCGGCCAACACCAGCTAAAAGCGCAGTCATCAGGCCAAAGCGGCCTTCCCAGAGCAATGTCGGAATTGTGCGCAAACCAGCCACGCCGAGCGACAGGAACTGTTCGCGATACTCACCGTAGAGTTCCTCAACCACTTGGCGCGACAAGGCCGCGACAATAGGCAGAACCAAAAGCACCTGCGCGACGATCATTGCCGACGGCGTATAGAGCAGCTGCAACACGCCAAACGGACCGGATGCAGAGAGCATCAAATAGACCGACAGTCCGACGACAACGGGCGGTAACCCCATCAACGCGTTGACCACTACGACCAAGGCACCGCGACCGGGAAAGCGCATTACCGCAAGAAAAGCGCCAAAGGGCATTCCGATCAGACCCGCAATCGCCACCGCCGTAAGCGAGACTTTCAGCGACAAAAATACAATAGCCCACAAGCTCTCATCCCCTGAAAGGATTAGACCCATGGCCAATTGTAGACTGTCGCCAAAATCTGTCATGATTACTCCGCTGCGACTGATTGCTTTGCTTTTTCTATACGAACGGCCGCGAACTTAAACTCAGGGATCTTGCCATACGGGTCAATAGCTGGGTTTGTCAGAACGTTCGCAGCTGCCTCGACATAAGCAAATGGCACAAATACCATGTCTTCGGCAACCGCACGATCCGCGCGGGCCATGATTGTGATTTCACCGCGGCGCGATGCGATCGTAACATAGTCCCCAGCTTCAACGCCCAGACGCCTTAGCGTTTTGGGATGAAGGGAACAGTTCGCTTCAGGTTCGACCGCATCAAGCACTTTGGAGCGGCGCGTCATAGAACCGGTATGCCAATGTTCTAGCTGGCGACCCGTTGTCATAATCATCGGGTACCTTGCATCTGGCGCCTCATCAGGCGGTATAACGCTTGCAGGCGTAAACCGTGCACGACCATCGGCCCTTGGGAAACCATCGCCAAACACAATTGGCTGGCCCGGGTCTGATTCATGGAGGGAAGGATATGTGATTGTCTCGGTTTTAAGACGTTCCCACGTGATGTTGTTGAGCGATTTCATGTTCAACTTCATCTCTGCAAAGACTTCGCTAACGTCGTCATATGACCAAGGCAATCCAATCCGCTGAGCCAGCTCTACCGTGATCGACCAATCCTCACGCGCTTCGCCCGGAGGTGTAACGGCAGGACGAACGCGTTGTACCTGACGGTTAGTGTTTGAAACCGTACCGTTCTTTTCATAAAGCGCCGAGGCAGGCAGAATGACATCCGCAAAGTTGGCCGTCTCGGTTAGGAATATGTCCTGAACGACAAGCATCTCAAGCTTGGCAAATGCCTCGCGTGCGTGATCCACGTCAGGGTCAGACATCGCAGGGTTTTCGCCCTGAATATACATACCCTTAATGTTGCCAGCATACGCTTGGTCCACGATTTCGGTGACTGTCAGACCCTTTTCGTTTGAGAAGTCTCCGGTGCCCCACACGTCCGTAAAGCTTTTGCGGATATCGTCATCCATGACCGACTGATAGTCAGGCAAGAACATTGGAACCAAACCAGCATCAGACGCACCTTGAACGTTGTTCTGTCCGCGCAACGGGTGAAGACCCGCGCCCGGTTTGCCAACATTACCGGTCATCAGCGCCAAGCTGATCAAACACCGCGAATTGTCCGTGCCATGAATATGCTGTGAAATACCCATACCCCAGAAAATCAGGCCGGCATCTGCATTTGCAAATATCCGAGCGACCTTGCGGAGTTGTTCAGGCTCGATCCCGCAAATTTCTGACATTGCTTCCGGCGTGAACCCTTTTAGGTGTTCTTTTTCCGCTTCCCAGTTCTCGGTGTATTTTGCGATATAGTCTGGGTCGTAGAGTTCCTCTTCAACGATCACGTTCATGATTGCGTTGAGCATAGAAACGTCTGCGCCCGGGCGGAATTGCAGCATCTCGGACGAGAAACGGCGCAATCCAACGCCGCGTGGGTCCATCACGATCAGCTTGCCACCACGTTTGGTAAACTGCTTGAAATAGGTCGCTGCCACAGGGTGGTTTTCAATCGGGTTACAGCCAATCACGATGGCTACATCCGCGTTTTCGATCTCGTTAAAGGTCGCGGTCACGGCACCAGAGCCAACGTTTTCAATCAGCGCCGTTACCGAGGAAGCGTGGCAAAGACGGGTGCAGTGGTCGACGTTGTTGTGCAAAAATCCCTGACGGATGAACTTTTGGAACAGGTAAGCTTCTTCGTTTGTACATTTCGCAGAGCCAAAACCAGCAACCGAGCGGCCGCCGTGGGTATCCCGCAGACCAATAAGACCATTCGCCGCCACGTCCATCGCCTCATCCCAAGTCGCTTCACGGAAATGGGTCAAAAAATTACCCGGATCGACGTTCAGACCCTTAGCCGGAGCATCTTCACGGCGGATCAAAGGCTTGGTCAGACGGTGTGGATGGTGGATATAGTCAAACCCGAAGCGACCTTTGACACAAAGACGGCCCTCGTTCGCAGGGCCATTGAGACCTTCTATGTATTTAACTTTGCCATCCTTGACCTTCAAGTTGACCTTGCAGCCAACGCCGCAGAATGGGCAAACGGTTTCTGTTTCACTGTCAAAGTCAGCGCTATCACCAACCTGCTGATCGTCGACAACACTTGCCGGCATCAATGCACCGGTTGGGCATGCTTGAACGCACTCACCACAGGCCACGCAGCTAGATGTGCCCATCGGATCATTAAGATCGAACGTCGGGTAGGCATTGTGGCCCCGCCCTGACATACCAATCACATCGTTGACTTGCACTTCACGGCACGCACGAACGCAAAGCCCGCATTGGATGCAGGCGTCAAGGTTGACCTTCATTGCCACATGGGTGTCATCGAGCAACGGGATATGATCCTTTTCCATTGTCGGAAAACGACTTTCAGACACTCCACTGTCAGCTGCAATATCCCAAAGGTGGCTCGATTTGTCGTGTGCAGCCTCTTGCTCTGGCTGATCTGCCAAAAGCAGCTCAATCACCATTTTCCGCGCGTTTTCTGCACGTGCGTTGTTTGTTGTGACGAGCATGCCCTCGCTTGGTTCACGCACACAAGACGCTGCCAAAGTGCGTTCGCCTTCGATCTCAACCATACATGCGCGGCAATTGCCGTCTGGCCGGTATCCCGGTGCAGGTTTGTGGCAAAGGTGCGGGATAACAAGCCCGCGTCCGTTTGCAACTTCCCAGATAGTCTCGCCTGATTGCGCTTCGACTTCCTGACCGTCGAGAGTGAATTTTACTGTGTCGGTCATGGCTTACACCTCATCCGCGAAATGTTTCAAGGTCAGTCGAATTGGGTTAGGGGCCGCCTGCCCCAATCCACAAATCGAAGCATCCGTCATGGTTTGGCAAAGCTCTTCAAGTAGATCTCCGTCCCACTTAGCTGCTTGCATCAATTTCACGGCTTTCTCACAGCCGACACGACAAGGCGTACATTGACCGCAGCTTTCATCTTCAAAGAAGCGTAGCATATTGAGTGCCGCATCTTTCGCGCTGTCCTTATCGGATAGGATTACGATAGCAGCCGAGCCAATGAATGTGCCCAACGGTTGAAGTGTGTCGAAGTCCATAGGGACATCGTTAATCGACGCTGGCAACAGACCCGCTGATGGTCCACCGGGCTGATAGGCTTTGAACTCATGGCCTTCGATCATGCCACCACAGGCTTCAATGATATCCGTGATCGTCGATCCAGCTGGCAGCAAGTGCACGCCGGGATTGTTGACACGGCCAGATACCGAATAGCTTCGCAGACCTGTACGACCGTTCTTTTCTACTGAGTTCAGAACGCTTGGTCCGTTGCGGCAAATCTTAGCAACCCACAGAAGCGTTTCGACGTTGTGCACCAATGTAGGTTTGTTGAAAATGCCAACCTGCGCCACGAAAGGCGGGCGATGTCGTGGCAATCCACGCTTGCCTTCGATCGACTCGATCATCGCGCTTTCTTCACCACATATATACGCACCTGCGCCACGACGAAGATCAATGTAACCGGGCTCAACGATGCCGGCAGCCTCTAGCGCCGCAATCTCAGTTCTTAAAATGCTTAGAACCGCGGGATACTCGTCGCGCATGTAAATAAAGCATTTCTCGGCATCGACGGCCCAAGCGGCAATCAGCATACCCTCAAGGAACATATGAGGCGTGCGCTCTAAGTAGAAGCGATCTTTGAATGTACCAGGCTCGCCCTCGTCACCATTTACGGCAAGGTAACGTGTCCCTTCGTTCATTCGTACAAATGACCACTTGCGGCCTGATGGGAAACCCGCACCGCCAAGTCCGCGAAGACCGCTTTCCAAGACCGTGTCCTGAACTTCTTCGGGGTCGCCATCTTTACGTAAGCTTTGCAAGATTTCATAGCCAGCTTTGGCTTGATAGGCATCTAGGGCCTCATAAGAAGGCATTACTGGATGCAGATCACCGGACGCGATCACGTCTGAAATCAGGTCTGGCGTTGCATGATCTACGTGGCGATGACCAATCTCAGCAACCGGCGCCGTATCACAGCGTCCCATGCATGGAGCGCGCAATACGCGAACCTTTGCAGGATCATGCCCCGCTTCCAAAGCATCAATCAATGCCTCTGAACCGGCCATTTCGCA
>ENA-UZXC01004163-UZXC01004163.1-metagenome-genome-assembly--contig:-Day-2-25m-contig-4163_pt1 | contig 17072 bp, 18 predicted proteins | sample MGYA00260340_ERZ794900 | MGnify/ENA metagenome assembly ERZ794900 | reverse complement strand
CGGCACGATACAGTGATCGCAGGAATTCTTCGTTTTAAATCATCATAACCTGACTTGTCACCTTCCTCTAATTTCTTCCGGCAAGTCTCGATTCTTTTTTTATGTTTGCCGTTTTTAATTTCAGCAAATACATCAGTAATATCTTTTGCGATTGGGGTCTTATCAAATGCCCCTCCATAGTAGTAACTTATTTTCACGGCTCTCCAAAGTCGTAGGTTTATATAAATTTAGATTCTAATACACTTGGGAATTTCCCATGTTCATGTACTAAGACTGCGATAGGTTCGAGTAGTCCTCCACTCTGCCCTGCTTCTACTGCATCGATAACATTTTCAGGTGGTTCTCTGTCATTCTCACAGCATTTGTTCCACCACTGCTCGGCCTTCAATCTGGCGTAGCCTGTATGTTGGAAACAAACCCACTCGGAAAATTTTCTCAGGCCACAGACGTAATCTACTCGCATAGTCTCTGTCCCTTTAAACTTATTGTAATGATGTTCATAACGTACTCGGTCTACTTCATGCCACTTGGCCTCGCTCAGTATCTTATCCTTTGAAGCATTGGCGTTTAGTACTGTCTCTGTGAATTCAAAATAGAAATCACACTCAGGGCAGTAACGTGCAGATGCAGGGACATCGGAGAATCCACATTCAGGACAGGTTTTAATCGGGGCATCGCCTTCTCCTGAATCTCTTTTCTCAACTCTGATATTATCTAATGCACCATGGCGTGAGATGTTCTGACCGAAGTCGAGGATCAGACAATCCTCTTTACCCTCTGCTACTCGAAGCCCCCTGCCACACATTTGTGAATACAAACCAGCGGACTTCGTAGGACGCAGCAGAGCGATCAGATCAATATGCGGAGCATCGAAACCTTCAGTCAGGACAGACACGTTTACGATGCATTTAATTTTTTTCTCGCTGAATTCTTTTAATATCTTTGCTCGGCTCTCTTTAGTAATCTGTGAATGAACCAGACCAACACTGACTCCCAAGTCTTCGAGTGCTTCCGTTATCTTTTCCGCATGATTAATTCCTGAACAGAATACCAGCCAACCCTTCCGCCCTTCGCCAGCTTCAAGTATTTCCTGGGCATGGTGGTTCACAAGGTCATCTGTAGCAAATAGTAAATCCAGATCAGCCCCGACATAATCTCCGGCCTGTGTTCTCACATTATTAAGCTTGACTCGGTGAGTGGTTTTCTCGCTGACAGGCTTGCTTAGATATCCATCTGAAATCAAGCTCTGGATATTAGCCTCATAAACTATCTCATTTAATATCTCTCCGGGTCCGCAGAGCAGTCCTGACTTCATTCTAAATGGCGTTGCAGTCAGACCAACTATTCGAGGCTGTCGATTCTTCGAGGTCTGGAGTTTCCACTGGTCAGTCAGAAACTGGCGATACATACCTTCGCCATCGTGGGGAATGCGGTGTGCTTCATCAATGATGATCAAGTCCTTACCACCTATATCAGTATAGGTTTTAGAATAGACACTCTGGATACCAGCAAACAGGATGTCAGGCTCGGTGTCTCTTGACTTCAGTCCTGCGCTGTAAACACCAACGTCAGCCTTGGGTAGTACCATCAGCATCTTATCTTTATTTTGCTGGACTAATTCCTGAACGTGTGCTAATACAATTACTCGGATGCCCTCCCACTTTTCCTGACAGACTCGGATGAATTCAGCAAGGATGATTGACTTACCTCCTCCAGTGGGGATGCTTACACATGGGTTCCCCTGCGAATACTGAACGTGCGACAGTAGAGCGTTAACAGCTTCCTCTTGGTAGGTTCTCAGGTACAAAGTGATACCTCTTTACAGAGGTTGATTGGAATATCATAGAAGTCCTCTCCCCCAGGATTTCTTGTGTTTGGTACATTTTCTATGTATCGATCCTTCATGTGTTTGCCGTCAATCATTATTGCCTTCGTGCAGTCATGGTTTAGTACCCAAAAAATAATCCGTTTACCTTTTAATAATTTCTTCTTCCTTGCTGGGATGTGGACTGTAGACCATTTGAATTCATCTATATACGTTGACTTGATTTCGACTTCATGCAGTATTTCTTCAAAGCTTTTAATATCCGCTCCGTAGTCCTCCTGAATTTGTGTATAAATTCCTAGAGAGTCCAGATATTTCCGTAACGAATTTTTTGCCTTTGCATCACAGGCTAGATAGGCTTGTTGATTAAATTGGGACGGCATTTTTTTTAAGCTCCTTAAATTTTTCGTAGTCCATGCCAGCTTTCTGGCGGTTACATGATTCACAGCAGACTACAAGGTTGGATTCATCCCTGTATACTTTTCGCCATTCCTCTTTACTCATCAGTTTCTCGGTTGGCAAACGATTCATGTGATCAAGTTGGAAATTATCGGGATACAAACGAGTCCCACAGTAATGACAAGGGCAGGAAATGTCTTCATTCCTCGCTTGCATATAAAGGCGTATCGACATTGATCTTGAATAACCAGACTTAAACGCTCGGATTTTCCCAGCATCTTTTGCTAAGTAATACGCTCGTTTGTCTTTGCAACTTTGGGAACAATACTTTTGTGTAGTTCCTTGAGTTTCTACAGGGATATATTCCGCAGAACAATACTCACAAGTTTTTATCATAGTGCATTTAGACATAAGAATTACACGCATCCAGACATGACTCAGCTATGTCCGAATGCGTGTTAATTAACTCAAGCAGCAATCCATGGCGCAGAGTCATCATTTGCTTCTGATTTAGTAAATGGAGTGTCAGAAGATTTGGGCAGGAGAGCTTCATCAAACTTTTTGAAACTCTTGATATCGTTGCTCGCATCGTAGCCATCCTTGGCTTTGACGAAACCAACCTTCACAATAACAGGGATGTTACATAGCTCATCCGTGGACTTTGGGACAAGCTTGCCTGTTGCATAACAGAGATCAGTTAGCTGTTGCCTCCCAATCTGCGTAGCAATCTCGTTGGGATTACTGTAAGTAATATTATGAAAGATCACTCTTCCCTTGTGTTCGCCATGGGTGATATCCGCACGGCATTTAATGTATTCGCCATTCCCACTCTTGGTGGGAGTTAGCACAGCCTCTTTGAGAACGGCTCCGTAAAAACCACTTTCAATAGGTTGGAAGTCAGTCTTGAGTTCTGCGCTAGGCGTGAGATTCGTTGCATCGAATTTAAACATTTACTCTCCTTTTTTAGGATTATTATTTTGCTGAGTTGCCCCAGCGGTTTTAACTGCTTCCTCGAATACACTCCACTCAAGGGGCAGAACGTCTGGTATTCCTGCGATACGAGTCTTACTTTCATACGCAGGATTCGGGGCGAAACAAATCTTTCGCTCACCAGTTCCAGATGCCGTGTACTCCACCTTCCCGAAGGAATCGGATTTACGGCTGGTAATAACTTCATTTCCTATCACGTAGCCAATCATATCAACGTACTCAATCAACAAAGCTTTCCCATGCTTATTAAGCTTGAGTCCGTGGGAGCTATACTCCTCATGCAGGGGATCATTAACCTTAATGATTTGAGTATGAGCAGTCATACAGATTGATACGCCTTTACTTTTGATCATGTCGCAAGCCTGTAGAAGCTTGCCCCAATACTGGAGTGCGTAAGAGAATCCTCTTCCATAAGGAATATCCGAAGCATCCTTGGCTCCATTCTCTTTACACACGCTTGCCAATATGAGGCGTTCAACCCAATCGAGGCTGTCTATCAGAATCCTTGGATATTTCCCCAGCTTGCCTTCATAAAAAAGTCCCAAGGCTTCCATAAATTCCTCAAAAGTTTTTCCATACAGCGAGATGCGGTCAACATTTTGACCTAGCGATCCGTTCTCCAAGTCGAACACTAACGCTGACCCTTTCTTTTCAAAGGAGTCAGCCCCGAATGTGGTCTTACCACATCCTGGTTCTCCGCTAATGATTAGTGAAAATGTTTTGGTATTTATTCCGCTTGATATTAAATCTTTCATTGGCTCTTTATTTTAAAAGTTCTAAAAGTTGAAACCTGTTTGAACTGTTCATACAGGTTAGGGTGGGTCTTCTCTAAAAGCTTTTGATCAAGAGAAGTCCGACTTGAGTTTGACCAAGTGACTAGTTTCTCTCCGCTCTGGTCAATGATTGCAGATGACTCCTTCATGTGGCTCATAATTTCTTTGCTGGTCTGGTCTAGATCTCCTCTCAATTCCTTAATTTTTCGTTTAATAATTTTCCCTGAAGAGATGAGATTGAACACAAATGGATCAACCATGAGTGCCTTTTCATCTTCCGCTTCAGGAAATTGTAAGAGGCAATCAGCTATGGATCGGGGAGGGGGGGCAACCTTTGTTAAAACGTGGTTGTACCAAAAGACTTTAGCATCAGATATCATTTCCTCTTGGAATTTTTCATCCGGCAGGACTTCATATATCTTTAATTTTTGCCCCCCAATAAGGACGGCAACTATAAACTTTTTAAACCCTAGATGCTTAGTGCAGTAGAGATAATGTTGCACTTGGTAATAATAAGGGAGTGGTATTTGATCTGTCCCTTCCTCGCCCCACTTGTCTTCCATCCACAAAGAGGTAGTTTTAATCTCCACACCAATGGGTTCCCCGACTACCTTCCCATCCAAGTGTGCCTGAAAAATTGGGTCTTCTTTTGAACGGATAGTTCTACTCATCATCCTTATCTTTTTGCCAAGCACTCTGGAGAGTTCCCGAAGGATCACCTCTTCGAGGAGCGTTCCCCACTTAACTGCATCGATGTCAGACAAATCTTTTGGTGGCACTGCCCCTGTTTTCTGTTGCCATAATTCTGTGGGCGAAGTCTTAATTTTGTACTCATCAGACCCACCGATGCCCATCATCCTAATTTGCGGATTAGCTTCATTCTTCAATTGTCCCTCCTTCTGTCATGGTTATATTATTAATGTGCCGTCCTAGTGCCGAGGCCATTCTTCTTCTAATAAGTTCTGCTTCTTTACCTTTAGCTATTCTTTTACGGCAAGCTTTTTGAAATGCATGATGCTCATGGTGGGAGAGCTTGTGATGCCCTTCGATCAACATATCGACTAGCATAAGTTCTTTAATATTAGAGTTGATTCCTCAGACCAGAACTTCTTAGCAATAATTTCATGGATAGTCTGATCATCTTTTTTTAGGCAATCTCCCACACTTTTTATCATATTATCAAGGTCAGGCTTGGCTAAATTTGGCTCTCCCACAAGGTCTAATTTCTTCTTTTTACTCCAAGACTTTGGCATAGGTAAATGGAATTCCATATAGACCCTATCGCCTAACACAAACCCTTCTTTCTCCGCACAGGCGGTTAGCTCATCTTTAAACTTCCAATACTTGGCAACACATTTTCTAGGGGGAGGCCATTTATCACGCCTAGTCATGCGAGGCTTCGCCATGATATCGATTTTACAAATCATTTCAGACCTACGAGGTCTGGATTAGTCTCTTCCATGAGATCGATTTCCATACCAAAGCCAAGCAATGTTTCCATATCCCATCCCCCTAACTTTAGAGCTACCCCGATAGATGGAGTTCGTCCACCGATTTCAGGGGGTAATACAGTGACCTGCCCACCCTGCGATAAAAAGTTTTCTATTTCGGTCTTGTATTCCGATTTTTCTAACATCTGCACCTCTCCATTTGTGTGTACTGTTGGAAATTCAAGTTTTTTTTTGAGATTAAGAGTTCTTTTTCAGCCCTTTTTTCCCTCCTCTGTTTAGCGGTTAGTACTGATCGACAATTTTTTGAGCAACAAACTTGGTTGAAAGTCCGAGGTGTATAAGTATCGCCACATGAAATACATTCCTTATCCTTAATGTGACTGCGAAGTAAATCATATTTAATACGAGAACGCTCCGCATCAAATAGAGATGAGCAAGTATCAGAACAGAATCGTGTACGTTGACCTGTGAGTTTAGCGTTGCATTGTGAACACTGGGTTCTCTTCAGCTTTCCATACTTCTGGTTGTCAGGCATTAACAGTCCCCTCGCTCTTTCCTCTCATTCATTTGAGCGACAAGCTGGTCTGCTTTTTCTTTCCAACCCTTACGCTCTTTGGTAAGTAAGCTCTTCTTATTTGTTGACTTCAGTTCTGCTCGAAGCTGAGATATTTCATCAGCCAAAAGGTAAATGGCACTGATGAGTTTTAAATCATCCATGATTCCCCATGGAAGCTGCAATGTTTGCATTCTCCTGGCTTCGAGAAACTATTAGACCCATTGCTGAATCCCTGACTTTCTTAACTAGCTCATCATTTAATAAACGACAAACTACTGGAACCGGGACCTCTACATCAGACGAAACGTCTTTTAAGGTTATCCCAGATTTTTTCATTAATTCTCTTACAGTCATCGACATTATTTTCTCCTTAGAAATTATTTATAAATAAAGCTTGACAAGCTTTCCTAACTAATATAAAGTTCATACCAGATGTTAACAGGGGAATCTTAAACCCCCTTTAACACTAGCATGGTTACGATTATATAACATATGGGTAAGTAATGCAACCCTAATTATGAAATAAATTAAATAAACCATGCTATGAGTACTAAAATAACCCTAAGAGGAGGTATGAAAGATACCGAAATTAAAGCTCGCTTAAAGGATATCATCCACAAGCGAGGACATTCAGTAAGTGGCTTTGCTCGTGAAATGGATTTAAAGCCAGTGCATCTTCAGGTAACACTTGGAGATGCTAATAAAGGAATTTCAGCTACGATGTATCGAGCGTTGGCTGAGATGGATAAGCCAGTAAATTTAAACTGGTTAATTACAGGCAAGGGGAGTAGCGACTTCGTAGAAGTTGATGCTAATTTAGTTACTGAACTCAGAGATGCCAATAAACTTATTGACTCTCTGGAACGTATATTAAAGAAGGGGTAAGCCTATGTTTAATGTTGTAGTAGTAGAATTAAAATTAAGGGGAAGTTCCGCAGAACTTTTTCAAAAGTGGAAGAATGAGGCTCCGGTATTTGCGGAAATAGCACTCAAGCATGATATTCAACTGACGGATGCAGAATTTGATAATGATCGGAGAATAAAAACTGTGACGATCACATATCGCAGCATGGGTCAATACAATAAAGCTATGATCAAAATGGAGCAACACGCTATCAGTAAGGGATTGCTTGCAGATGTAGTAAATACGCATTCATCGTGCGAGATGCTTGAAAATGAATGTCTTGATGAAATCAATAACCATAGGAGGATGTATGGCTAAACAATTAGCAGGAATGTGGGAAGATAAGAAAGAAAGGAAACTGAAGGTGCGTATTACAGAGTTCCAAAAGAAGGGCAAGCGTAGCCCAACTTTTCGGCTATGCACTTTGGACTACCTAGATTATTATCCCAGTGGGAAGAAACGTCTAGCGAAAGATCGGGAAGAGTTAAAAAAGAAACTCTACCTTGAAAAGGTTGCAGAATTGGAAGCAGAGAGGGAAGTTAAACCTTTGGTGATTATCAAAGAGTCTGACAAACATCCACTTGGCGATGTGATAGATGAGTTTGTGGATACAATTCTTATCCACAAAAGCCTATCTACATATAAGAACGTCAAGCAACAGCTTTCATATTGGAAGGAATATAAGGTTAATGATCCTAACTCTATATACTCTGGAGTTAAGTTCGAGGATCGCCCACTTTCAACCTTTGAAACTGAATCCGGCATTCTAGAAATAAAGAACGCAAGGAATGCATTACGTTCCAAAAATCGTGGGGATTCTACTTTAAATAGATATCTCGCAGCTCTCTCTATGGTATTCGGCTGTGCGGTGAAGGACTTCCTTTATATGAAGGCCAACCCATGCTCCCGAATTAGAAAGCTAATCGAACCTAAACCTCGGTTACGTTATCTTTCTAAACAAGAAATCAAGGTTCTTCTTGACTCTTGCGAGAGCCATCACTTGAGAGATGCAATCGAACTCTCAATTCTTACAGGTGGGCGTAAGAACGAAGTCTGGAAACTCCCTTGGAAAGATGTTGATTGGTCATTAAATCAATTGACGTTTAAGGATACGAAGAGTGGGAAACCACGCAGTATCCCCATGAATAATACTATTCGAGGAATCCTTTCTCGAAGGCGGAAAGAGATTGGGCTTCAATCTTCGTTTGTTTTTCCTAGAATAAATGGAGAAGTATTCGGGGATAAGCCAACATCATTCGAGAAGAGGTGGAGAGTGGCAAAAGAAATAGCTGGTTTGAATAAACCTCACGAAGATGGTAAAGTTGTGTGGCACACCCTGCGACACACATTTGCATCATGGGCAGTGATGTCAGGTTCTAGTCTCACAACAGTTGGTGAGTTAATGGGGCATGAGGATGAGGGGCAGACTCAGAAGTATGCTCACTTAGCTGTACCTCATTTAGAAGGGGCTATGGAACTACTTGAAAAGGAGTTCTCAAGTAAACAAACGGTAAACAAACCAGCTATTTTCTCCGAACTAGCTGATTACAAGGAAGAAAAATCTACCTTTTAATCAGGTGGCCGGGAGTTCGAGCCTCCCCCGACCCACCATTATATCAGTCACTTACGAGGATTTAGGTGACTGATGTAATTGGTAAACAATGGTAAACAGACCCCTCTAGGTAAACAAAAATGCGACAGTTATTTGCCTTTATAGATTTTCTTATACCAATCCAAGGCAACCCTTATTGTCTTTTTCTCTGCATCTGACAAAGTACTTTTAAACTCTCTTATTTCTTTTTTCTTAACCCCTGCCACTGGTGAAACTCTTTTGATCGAAGCCTTTAATCCTTTTGGAGTCCCCCCCAGCCGTTTATAATCATTCAAGTATTTTTCCGCTTTCTCAAAGTCTTGGAATCTGAGAGCTTGTTTATAATAGTATAGTGCATTACCTTTATCCGTAGGATTACCACCACCGAAGGAAACATCCCCATTCCTACTATTAAATTCCCTAACCATTTTACGAACCTTGTAGTAAGCTGATTCCCCTGGATCAGTAGAAGCAAGTAATAGTTTTGCTAGGTTTTTCCCCCAGCCCCTGCTTGGTTTGTCGAATGCCCAATCGTAAATTTTCCCTGCGGAAAATGCTTTAGCTATGTGTTGCCAGCGATCTCTTGTTGGTCTAGGATTAAATACGTCAGGCCAGAAAGATTCCCCAGCTATAGTCTCATAAAAAAGTTTTGGGAACGGAGTTAACCCTGCAGCCACTTTTTGGATCGGTGCTTTCCACATTTCCTCCCACTGCTCCCCAACAGTTTTACCCTGTTGATAGTCCGAAAATGTATCATGCAGACTCAGCCAAGAAAGTGCATCCGAGAATGCACCTGAAGCTCGGAGACTGACTACTTCCCCAGTTCCAAAAATATCTCCTAGTATAATATGTAATTGTCCCCTCTCAAACTCTGAAAGTTTTTCTTCTTCTTCTGGGAAGAACGTATGATTCCAAATTCCCACCAATGTTGTAAATGCTGCGAATTTCCCCAGAGAATACCCAGCTTTCATGCCTGTCCGTACTGCTTTTCCACCAGCAACCTTGGTTAATCTTTTTGCCAAGGCTTTCTTATCTCCACTAGTTTCTTTAGCAGAGTTAGCAAGCAAGCGTACATATCTGGGAGTGTTTATTTCTGTCCAAGACCAGAACGGCATTAAATGCTGACGTATAAACTGCCCTGCATGAGATATGTTCCCATAATCACCAATCAATTCTCTGGCTAGTTTTGCAGCTCGTTCAGTATCATCTTTAATCTGATCTATCTCATACGATTTAGAAGCAGCGTAAATTCGCTCATTAGGGTTTTCCGCAATTCTTTTTTTAAAATATCTAAAAGAGGCTAGGCGTAATATATTCTCACGCATAGTTGTATAATCCTTGACAGTATTCCAATATCCCTTTGCAAGTTTAACCGGGGCATTTTTTATATCTTCAACTGCGGCTTCTGTTGCCTCTGCCCATGTTTCATCTTTCATGTTCGATGGTCTGGCATTAAACAGTTTGTCATACATCCGAGAGAAATCATCCACTTCGGTGATAGCGAATCCAGAATCAATAACGCCTAACTTCCTAGCCTCTGCAAGTTCTTCTTTTAAATTCTTACCTAATTCCCCTTTCTTATGATCTTTATATAAATCCTTTGTTGCCTTTTTTGTTCCAGCTACAATCTTAATGTCAAACGCAGTAGCTATATCAAGGTCACCAGAAGTGTTATTTACATTGTATTTAATGAATCGCTCTGGATTCAGTAGCACCCACTTCTTCCAAGTTTGTAAAGTCCATGCTGAAGCAGCTTCATACCATTCATTTTGTTTCTTACTCTCATTTAAAGTCTTGGCTAATTCTTTCGGGATGATCCACGTTTCATCCTTACCTTTCACCATGGCTTCACCCAAATCCGCTGGTGTGACCTCCACCCCTTTCTTGCGTTCTAGCCATGGTTTGTCAAGCTCCGCTGTACGCTTTGGTAGTTTCTCGCCTTTAGCCAGAGCTTTTTTATTTTCTGATATCCTTTGATCCGTGGCATCGACTTCAGCCATGACTTCTTGTGCAACCTTATCACTAAGAGTATATGTGTGATACCAGACAGAATCTGGATTTGGTTTCCAGACTGTAAAGTTTTGCCATTCTTCTGATTCCCGAAGCAATTCGTCAACTTCAACTCCCTCTTCTTTTGCCTGTGCCTTAATTTGTTTTGACTTATCTTCTTGCTTCTTTATTTTATTGAGTAGCCTTTTAGTCTCAAGCTGGCTCCGCATCATGGACATGACGGCAAATTCAGCATCAAGATATTGGGTATTGTAATCCTTAGTGGACCCGGTCCTCGCTTTCTGCCAGCCCTGTTTCTTAGTACGAACCCCAGCCTTCTGGGCATTCACATTAAAATCACCCTTAAACTGCTCATCCATTTGCATAAACTGGATAACTTGATGGTGGTAATATGCATCATCGTTCCGCAGTTCTTCTGAAAGTAACCCCTCATCAATCAACTCAATTTTTAAAGCGGTCATCACCTTGTTTCGTTTCTTAACGGCTTCAGCTACCTTCGTCCCTTCTGCCTCTTTCTTCTTTTTATCTAAGTGACGTTTAACTTGTGCTTTACTCTTATAACCAAAAGGTAATTCCCCATCTTGTTTTTTTAACAGCCCTGAATCCAAATCCTTTTTCATGTCAGGCAGGATTATATTGTATGTAAAGAGTTCCAGTTCTGCATCGGTCAACTTATCCACAAATCCGTAGATATCCTGAAACGTCTGCCACTGGGAATACTGTGAAACTTCTTGTACTTGTCTCAGATATTCCAGGGTCTGTGCATATTTCTTAGGATCAAGATCAACGTGTGATCTGGTAAAGGAATTCTTAGCTTTCGCAGCAGCTTCTTTTATTGAAGTAAAGGGACTCTTTTTCTTTGCTTTAACTTTTGCCTTCTCGAATCTTGCCTCAACTTCAGTAAAATCATCTGTTGTTGTTTCCTGTTCTGCTTCAGAGAATTGTATTTCCTCCCCAGTAGTAGTAACCCTTGTCCCTTCTTCGGAGAATTGGGTTATATCTTTTTTGAAACTCTTCTTATCAGTTGTAGCTTGGTAATCCACAGCCACCCTTGCCAATGAAGCAATATTCTTAGGCGTGAGAAGTTCACCTTTCTGGAGTCGCTTTAAAGCAGCTCTTCCCTCGAACTTCCTGTATGAAGGAAGTTTGCTTATCCACTTACGGATGAGGTTTATTATTCTATTGTAAAGAGTTCGAGTTTTAGAAGTAACCTGCCCACCTTTGGATAATTCATTCTGTACTTCCTGTACCAGATAAGCTAATTGCTCACCCTTGACTTTACTTGGGGGGGTTTGTTTGGGGATTCTTTTTTGAGCAGCAAGTGCAATTGGGTCTTTAGCTTTTACAAGCTCATCGAAGTTATTGGAAAGTGCTTCATACTGGACATCGCCCAACATATCATTGAGGGCTGCGTGTTCACCGACTTCATGGAGCAATGTCCCAGCAGCTTTGTCCTTACCAATATTTTCTGCAACTAGAAAAGCTTTACCAGTGGAAGGATCAAATGCCCCTGCTATCTTACGCCCCTCCATGGAAGGCGAGTCTCCCACTTCTGCTTCGAGTTCTTTTTGAGTTGCAAGGATTACTACTCCATCATTCTTGGTCAGCTTACGGATTGTTTCTTTACCGAAGCTCCCCTCTATTTCGCTCTTTACTTCATCTATTGAAAGTCCTGTAGGAGTATCACCTTCAGAATAAACCCTTTCTTCCAAATCATCATCGGGATCAATATCTTCTGTTTCATCTTCTATTCTTTTAGCAAGTTCTTCTTGCGTGGGTGTAGGTTGCTTCGCCCCCTTCTTAACTGCTTTGGTAAAATTAGTAACAGCCCTTGTATCTAGTGCATCCGCAAAGTCATCAACGTCTTTATCAGAATCTCGGTCATCTAATTGTTCTTGTTTTATCTCCTGTAAATCTTCTCTGTAATCATCCCAGTTCATTCCATCTGGGAATTCTTCTTCCAAGTATTCAATCCTGTCTGCATACCTTTTAGTATAAAGGGACTTCACAGGCATTCTTGTATTAACATCGTAGATATCGACTTCTTTTTCTTTTGTTTCTACAGCGGTAACTTCTTCGGGTGTGGTTTCCTCCTCCGCATCCACACTGGTATCCTCTTCTGTCCCAGCCTGTTCCGTAGTATCCTTTTCTTTTGGTGGTAAATCTTTTATTTCAGCTTCTATATCATCAGCAAATTGTTTCCTTCTTTTTAATTCATTTTGTATAGCCTTCACATCATTTTTTAAAGGGGCAGGGTCTATCCCTAATTCTTTAGCTTTTTTTATAACCTGCTTCGATGTCTTAGCTTGTTCTTTTAATTCCTCTTCAGTTAAATCAATAACCCTACCTTGTTCTACACGCCCTTGATCTTCGGCTGCTTCTGCTTGTGGTACAGAATTCAGCACATAGTTCTGACTTTTAACATCCTTGTCAACAGTGGGCTGTTCCGTCTGAGTTGGAGAGACTTCCTCTTTCTTCACAGGTGTGGACTGTGATTCAGAGGACTCTTCAGGAACAGCCGTTTCAACTGGTTTAACTTCTTCTTCTACTTGCGGATCACCCCCTTTCTTACGAACACCTAAAGGTTTTTTTACTTCTTTTCTGATAGTAGAAAAATCTAATCCTGTAGTGTAATCAAGGTAAGCATCTGCTGCATCGTCTGTATTCCTTATTGGGGTAACATCTCTAAGTTTCTTTGCAAACTTTTTTTCTGCAACTTTAGAGGGTAACTCTGGTAATTTCTGTAGTGCCGCTTTATCCTCCGCAGCTTTTCTTTTTAACCACTCAACATTAGGGTTAGACAGGCCATCATCTTCTTTCAACGGATCGTCTAGACTAAAGCCTGTATTAGGAGTAACCGAATCCAATAATTTACTCCCACCCTCAATCGTAGCCGTACCGCCTGTTGACATAGCACCGCCAGTTATGCCCCCCAACTTAAATGCTTCAATAATACGTTCATAAATTTCACCCGGCTGGAATTTTTTTCCTGCAATTATTTCAGCAGCGATCCCAGTAGCTTCTTGACCACCCTCTGTCGAAGCTTCTGTAATAGTGGCAGTCCCACCTTTAACAAGGGATTTTGCTATAACACTTTTCTCTATCAATTCCGCTGTCTTCTTCAGCCCCATCTTGGCAAATACTCCGGGGGGGATACCTTTGATTATCCATTTAAGTCCAAGATTCTCTAGTGTCGCAGCTATCATCCCACCGCCTTTTGATAAGGCTCTGCGGTCTTTGCTTGACAGGTCTTTCATGTCAGCAAGATTTGCATTAATCTCGTTGGACATGATATCTGGGGTCATAGTACCACCAGATAGGATTGATCTTAGCATAGCTGACCCAGATGCACCTATGTTTGCCGCTACTAAATCTACAGCATCACCAACTCCATCAACGTCTTTAGTTCCTATTACTCTCTGGGCTTCTTGAACCTCCGATCTTTCTGCAACTTCTTGCTCTAACGCAGCTAATTGTTCATCTGTTTTCGCTTGTTTAGGTAGCCCACCAGTAAGGATTGTGAATAAGGTTTCAAGCCCTGCTTCCACTGGATTTTCCTCTACGTACTCACGTTGGCTTAAATCACCTATAGCCTTGTTTAACTGGAGAGTGTTTTCGCCATATTTAACCGCAGGGATAAAATCCCGAATCACATCTTGGGTTATTGGGGGGTGGGGGGATGGTCTTTCAAAACTTTGAGGTGGCTGCGATAGTTGCGACAGTTGCGACAGTTGAGGGTGGTGATCCCCTATAGAACCTTGGGGAGGTAAAATTCCAGGGTCTGGGTCTTGCCTAATAGTTGAAAAATCAAGAGGAAGTCCAAGTTGTTCCCCTTCTTCTGGCGAGTGTACTTTTTTTCTGATGGTAGAAAAATCCAATTCCATTATTATTGACTCCTTCTTTGAGCCGTTTGTATCAGCCTTCTAATCCTTTCTTCATTCATATCGGGATGTTTTTGCTTTATCATTGCGACAGCATTATCTGTTTCTTCTGGAGTCCAGCTTTTTAACACCTCTGGTTTTACAGTAGTCATTAATGATTTAAAAATGTCCATAGCTATTGGGTCTTTCCCTGTCCCCTTTTGGGAGGTAGCAGTGGTAGTAGCAGTTTTACCTGCATCGTCCCAAGAACTTGAAGAATTTTTCTTATCAATTTTTGATAATTGTAAAAGTTTTTCTACCGCTTTTTCCGAAGGACTTTGGGTTCTTGTTAAACTTTCCCTTGATTTACTCCTAATATTTACATCCGCCTGTTCTGCTGCAAGTTCCTTGATTCGTATTTCAATTGGCCTTAATTCCTTATCTATCTCAAGAGCCAACCTCTTTCTTTTACCCTCAGTTTTTGCATTTTTTAACAGTACCTTCCCTTTCTCAATCACGTTTGTGCGTTGTGTTTGTAAATCCTTTAGCCTCTGCGGATGAACTTTTTCATCTTGACTAGCTATATTCGCTTTAGACTGTGCAGTCTCCTTTTTTGTTTTAACAGTCTCAAGCTCTTCTTCCTCTTTCCTCTTACTTCTATATAATTTACCACCTGTAGCATCGTCTTCTTTCCCAGCTTTACTTGCCAAATGCCCTTCCTTCTTCAACCTTTGCCCTTCAGTTAATATACGTTCATTTATTAAGGCATTTGTATCCTTTAAATTAAACCCTTTTTGTTGAGCAATCAACGCTGCATCCAAGGCCGCTTGATTAATTTTGTTTATTTTTGCTGTACCTATATCACTATTAATGCCTAAATCCGAAAGAATCTTCTTAGTTCTTGCTTCAATCTCCTTGACTCTTGGTTCAGTTAAGGCTTGGACTGCACTTTCCCTTGCTTTATTGTAACTTACAAAAGAGTCACCTTTCTTTTCTATATTTTGAATTTCTCTTAAACCTTTAGCACCACTAAAATCCATATCCGTACCAACCTGACCACCTTGTAACGTGCGTATCAGTCTTGCCCAGCGTTCTTGATCACCTTCGGAATAACCCCTTGCAGGTACAGTAACATTAGAGCCGGGTAGTCCCTGCGGCATCGTCATAACACGTTTAGCGTGTTCTGGAGAACCGCCTACTTCCAATCTTTTTGCTAGTGAAGCTATTAAGTTCCCCTTATCAACTGCCTGTTTCTGAAGCTGTGCTTTGCCTTCCTGTTCAGCTAATTGTGATGCAAGCATAGCTTCCTTACTTAACCCTCCCCCTATGTCAGTAGAACTTGTAGTGGCAGCCCTTAAAAGTCTTCCATCATCGTCCAACCCACTCTGCCCAACCGCAGCCTGAATTGCCTTAACTAAAATATCTTGCTGAGTATTTTTTAGCTGCTGCCCTTCAGTCTTAGCTCCTGTCAGAATATCACTCATAGTTCTGGATCGCCTCCCGGCTGCTCCTGAATCAATACCCATTATCCTAGAAACCTTATCGGCTATTTCAGTAATGTCTGGGTTTTTGTATTTATAATTTTCTGACCAAGCCATATTTATTATCCTATATTTTTGTTTAACCCATAAGTCATCCCAAGACCGCCTAGCTGTGACAGAATATCGCCCATTTGATCGTAGGACTGATCTTTAAGATTCCGTAATTGATAATCGAGTAGTGACTGTCCTGCTCTTGTACGCCCTTGCCCATAAGCCCCTGTTGTCTGTGCTTTCATTAATTCAGGAGCAATGCTTGCGAGTAGTCCTGAAGCGTTATCCATTTCAGCAAGTGCATCTCCAAATTGAGAAAGCTGAAAATTTGCTGTGTTGTCTGCAGCTTTTTGAGCATCAGACACAACCATATTTGAAGTAGTTGGAACTACAAATTCATCTGGCGTGTAGACTGCGTTTGGAGCAACAAATTCGGATGAATCCTTGTCCACCTTCGCCAACGCTTCATTTAACGCATCAGTCCCTTTATTATAATTCGCTTTCCTTTTTGCACGTTCATTGTCCGAAAATCTCTTCTGCTTCCTCTGAACGTCTTGGAACTTTTGATTCTTGAGATTGATACCCTGAAGCGATGCAAGCCCAGAAGCAATCAATATTCCCAGTGTTATCGGTTCGATATTTCCTCCTTAATTTATGTTAGTTGATGAGCCAGAACCTGTTAGTGGGGTGTTTGCCGTTGTCCTGTATTTCTTTTTCTTTTTCTTTTTAGTCTTTGACGTTGAACCGCCTGACCCGCTTTCAGTTGTTCCTGTACCAGTTGTCTCTGTTTCTTCTGAAGGAATGGTAGTGGCATGGATTTTTTCACCAGTTGGCGTTATTTTATTAAACTCCCCCAAGAAGTCGTAATCATCTCCTGAAAAATCTCCACCAAATTCTTGGTTATCTTTGAATGATGACAAATCAAGGCCATGTTTTTGTTCCCCATCTTCATCGTAGTAGCCAAGACCATGTTTTTTTAACAAATCGTAGCCTTCTTGATTATTCATGTTATAAAGCGCATCAGCGGCAGCATCCTGTTCTGTTTTCCATGTGTTTTTTGCGTTAGTGTAATTCGCTCTATATTGATCACCATAAGCCCCCAGAGCATCCCTTTCTGAACCAAGAGCAGTATTTAAGGCATCTAACGATTCATTGTAACCTTCTTGATTCCAAACGCCAGA
>ENA-UZXC01002723-UZXC01002723.1-metagenome-genome-assembly--contig:-Day-2-25m-contig-2723_pt1 | contig 17187 bp, 15 predicted proteins | sample MGYA00260340_ERZ794900 | MGnify/ENA metagenome assembly ERZ794900 | reverse complement strand
TATCAGATGTAGACTGTTCTATTAATTTATCCGAACTTGGTTCTATTGAAATAGATTTAGATCGAATTACAGAGAATAATACTGTTTGTGTAACTTTGCCATTATCAAATAAAGAAGTTGAGTTTAAGATAATGACTGCTGGGGATTTAAAACAAATTAATAAAGCAGCAGAACAGCAAAAAAAGCATGGTATTCAGCCAAATGAGACAGTTGAGCTTCATAGAAGAATGATTGTTTCTATAGATGGTAATAACAATCCAAATACAATTAATGGATTTGTACAATCAATGCTGCTTAAGGATTCAAAATTCTTAAAGAAGCAATATAATAGTTTTAGCCCCGATGTTGATTTCACCTTCCAGCAGGAATGCAAAGAGTGTGGACATCTCAACAAAGGAGGCGTCCCAATTGGGGCGAACTTTTTTTGGCTTGTCGAGTGAATACTTTAAATCTGTTTATGAACAGATCTTCTTGATGGTCTTTAAATCAAACTTTAGTTTTACTGAGGCTTATTCTCTTCCTATTAATTTAAGAAACTGGTTTTTTGATAAACTTTTGAAATATCATACTGATACTAATAAAGTTGATAACTAGTCTAATTATAAAGAGGTGAACTACATTGGCAATTAGTGAACAATTATTAGCTAAAGCTTTAACAGGAAGAATTAATTCTAGCAATATTGGAAGTTTAGTTACCAAAGGTCAGCTAACAAGCGGCGAGGCGCAGCGCCTAAAACAAGTTATCTCTTCTGCTAAAAAGACTAGAACTAGCGCTAGTAAATCTACTGGAGATTTAGCTAGCGAAGGTAAAAACTTATATAACACGTTTACCATGATGACTGGCGGTGCGACGGAGTTTGAAAATGGTTTAAAGGATTTAGCCAGCACAACTATAACAAGCGTTAAAGCCCTTTCTAAAGTTAGATCAGTTTCAGATCTTGCTACTACGAGCCTAGCAACTCTTGCGAGAAGTGCTAATTCTCTTATGAAGGCTTTTAGTGGCACCATCAATAAGATTGAAAAATATAGAATAGGTTTAAATCAAAGCGGTGTTGATGGTAGAAAGTTTATTTTAGAACTAAGAAGACAACAAGACGCTCTTAGCAATTATAACGTTACTTTCGATACTCTGAACTCAGTATTTATAGAATTTCAAAGTAACTTGGCTGGTGTAGTATCTAAAGGGTATCCACAGCAAAGAGAAGCTTTATCAAAAATTGCTGCTGTTAATGAAAAGTTTGGCATTGGTATAAGTACTTCAACTAGATTTATTAATCAGTTAGATACCGGCCTACAACAGACTGCTGCTCAAACAGACGTGTTTTCCAGAAGACTACAAAAGTTTGCTTTGGATACAGGGCAGCCAGTAAAGAAAGTCTTTAATGATTTTACTGCTGCTGCTGGCCAATTCTTTGTAGAGTTAGATCCAGATAAGGCTTTAAGAAAGTTTACAGTTTTCCAACAAGTGGCTCGTAGATTAGGTACCGAAGTATCAAGCTTAACACGTTTAACTGACCAATTTGACACCATTGAAGGTGGCATGGAGTTTGGTGGTAAGCTTAACATGCTTATTTCTAACCTAGGGGGCTCTTTTGATGCAGTCCAGGCCACACTTATGTCCCAGCCTGAAAGAATGGCATACATTGCAAAGCAAGTTGGGCAAGTGGGTGATAAAATTCGTGGTATGTCAGATCTAGGTCAAAGAGCTATTTTAAAAGAACTAGCAGGTACTCTTGGTGTAGATGTTGGAATGATTAGATCTTTGATAAATAAGGATAAATCAGCCGATATTCAAAGATTTATTTCAGGAACTACAAGCCTATCAGCTATGAATACTACAGAACAAGCTCGTCTGGCTAGAGAAATGACAACCCGTGAAGACAAAAAGAAAATTACTGATGAGCAATTAATGGGCAGATTTACAATTGCTGTTGAAGGCTTGGCTCAATCAGCAACTGATATTAAACAAGCTGGCATACGAGCGGGCCAGCGCACTCTACTCAAAAAATTAGATAAATTTGCTCCTGCAATTGATAAGACAGCGACTGCAATTGGTGAATTTGCCCTAGAGGCAAACACTGGCAACAAAAATATATCAGAACTAATCACTCAGTTACAAAAATTAATAACAGGACAGACGGCCCAAGCAAACGCCATTATAACTTTGGCTAGAAGCAAAGGCAATATGACCGCCTTAGAGAGTGAAACCTATAAACAATTTATGGCAACGATGGGCCTCTCTGGGGTTGTTAAATAAGAGGGTAATAAATTGCATAATAACGCAGACGCATTAAAAGTTTTAAAGAAGACACTACAAGAGGATCAAAAGCTTAAATATTCTTCTAATGAAGAAAGAGAGCTTAGATTAAAATATCCTTTTGCTAACGTATTTATTCAGTTTCCCACAACTGGAGAAAGTCTTACTTTCCCAGCTTACATGAAAAACTTACAAGACAGTTTTAGCCCTAAGTTTAATACTGTCGATGTGTTTGGTCGCGTAGATCCAATCCCAGTTTATCAGGGGACCTCAAGAGCTATAACATTTAGTTTAATGATGCCGGCATTTAAAGAAGAGCATGCTAGAGAAATTTTGTCTGATATTAATACTGTAGTAAAAAATCTGTACCCATCATATCTGAATACCCAAAATAATAAAACAAAGATTATTAACTCTCCACCATTAATCAGAGTCAAATTTGCAAATCTTATTTGTGATTATACAAACCCGGCAAGGGGCCTGCTTGGCTACATTAATGGTTCTGTTAGTATTAATCACGGCATGGAATCTAATGGCATTTTTTTAATTAATTCTGGAAATGGTGACGGTGCCATTTATGTTAAAACTTATGAAGTATCTTTTAATATGAATGTTTTACATGAAGGAACTCCCGGCTTTAACGAAAGAGGCGAATTCTTAGATGTAGAGAGTGGTCAATATCCTTATACCTTGGATTCATCAGGTTCTCCGTTTTTTAAAAACCAGTCAGAAGGTAGCGCCAATACCCAAGCAACAAGTACCGCTGCTTCACGAGCCGCTGGCAACACTGCAACAGGTAACGGAACAAAAGAAAATAAAAATATAAATAAGATAATAGGAAATTAAATAATGGCCGTTTCTAGATACAACAATTTATTAGAATTTATTAACTCAACTTCTGGATATCGTAAGTCTTTTAAAGGTCGTTATGGAGAACAGGGTATAAGACAAACTGGAGTTAATCAGCTACTTTATCCAAATCAGCAGATATATGATTCAATTGAAACTGCTGCTGTCACTTGGAAAGTGGGAGATAGATTTTACAAACTATCTTCAAAGTATTATAATAACCCTGAGTATTGGTGGGTAATTGCTTGGTTTAATAAGAAGCCGACAGAACAACACATCGAGCTTGGAGAAACAATCTTAGTTCCACTATTTTTAGATGAACTTTTAAGCATAATCGGTTTATAACATGTCTGTAGATTTAGGATCATTACAATTATTTTTTCCAATAGTCCCTGGTGGTCTATCACGTCAAACTTTTTTAAATGAAGTTTTAACTCCACAAATTCAAAGAGGCTCTACAGACTCCCAAAGAAGCGCTCTTGCCAGAATTTTATATGATGATTACTTTGAGAAAACCCAAGTCCCTGGATTACCAGACGATGTTTATAAAAAAATAATAAACGGTAGAGCCAATACAAGAAATCGAATCTTCAGTATTCATCCAGACCATCATCAGGATTTTGAAGAGGGTTATACGCCAGGAAAGCCATCAAATCCAAGATTACTAAAAGAACATCAAGAATATTTAAAGTTTATGTCTAATATCGGCTCTGAAGAACTAGCCGCAATGACTCCTTATGTCAAATTGATTTATAGATATAAAAAGAAAGAAAATGACCCGTGGAAAGAATTAGTTGTCCCTTTTCAGTCATTTTCTACTGAAAACGAGTATAATCCACACACTAAAGACGAAAAAACCAAAATATTAGGTGGCAAATTTGCTAGAGGTGACGGAGCAGGCATAAATTCTGTAACTGTTAATAGGAAGTTTCCAGCCCTAGGCAATATTCTTAGTGTGAATGTTGATATTAACTTTTTCTTTCAGAATATCAATGTTTTAACAAGAAAACAAATTGTTGATGGACAAGATTTTAGTTTTATTAAAGTAATGGCGTTTTTAGCTCCAAAGTTCGAAGAATTGGTTTTAGAATATGGGTATGGAATTTCAAGATTCACAGATCCGACTATTATTCCACCAAAAATTCAAACTCAAATTTTGTTAAAGGAAAAGAAAAGATTTATTTTAAGATATAAATCACACACATTTAATTTTGAGCAAGACGGCTCTATTAGACTATCAACTTCTTATACGACTCAACAAGATCAAGATTTATTTGACAAAAACTCTGATATATCAATACCAAAAGGGGATTTTGTAATTGGTAACTTTTCATCTGGTGAATCAACTAAAAAATTATTAAGAAATTATAGAGATCTTGTAAAAAGTTCAAATAAAATAGAGAATCAATTAAGAATTTTTAAAGTTCAGTCAGAAAAAAGAAAGCAAGCTACAAGAGTGACTGGTACAAGTCAAAATAAAAATAATTTAATTAAAATTGAATCTAAGAAAAAAGAATTAGAAAATAAACTTAGAGAACAAAGAAGATTTCTTAATAAACTAAAAGAGCAATTAGGTCCATTGGTAAAACAGACTATTGTTGAAACTATTAGAAATAATAAAGAGTTGTTTAAAATCAACTTTGAAGCTAGTTCTGAAAAAGAAGAGGAAACTAGAAAATTTCAAATAAAAACAAATATGTTTTTAGAAGAAGGGCAGACCGCTGCGGATTCTACACCATTGGGAACGACCTCCTTTTCAATTTCATCAGCAGATAAGTTTAAAGATAACATTGTTTTTGAAACAATTAAAGGTAAAACAGGAGACGAGGCATTAAATGTTTTAGATAGAACCATTGGATCTATTATGAATACTCCTATAGGAGCAAAACGATCAGAGAGTGATAAAACTTTCGGTGATATTGGGTTCTTTTCTTTAAGAGCTTTAGTCGCCGCAGCTTACGAAAACTTAGAAAAAGATTTTAAAGATAAGCAAGCTCCGTTTATCGGGTTTGGTAATATAAAGACAAAAGCTTTTGGAAAAGATTACTCATTAAATTTAGGTGACATATTAATCTCTGTAGACGAATTTCAAAAGTGGTATTATAGAAATTACTTATCAAAAAATCTTATTATTTATAGTTTTGGTGATTTCTTAAATGATGTTATGACTGACTTAGTACCAAGGATTTGTAATGAAAGCAGTAGTTCTTTATTTGGTAGAACTCACATTGGCTCAATTAGACCATTCTTTTATTTAACAAAAATGACGGGAAACAAAAAAGATACCGTGCTGTTTAGAGAAATCTATAAAACAAATTCAAAAAGTAAATTAAAAACTTTTTCATCTAAGCTAAAGACAACAGATCAGACCGCCACAAGAGATAACTTAAGAACAGTTGTTTTATACACTCCGCTTAAAAGCATTAGTAGCCCTACAACGAGCCCCTATCTTTTAAGAAATCTGTCTTCTATTACTCCCCCATTTGACGAGGCACAAGATATTAGGTATAATGCTCCTCATGTGAAAATTGGAGCAGATTCAGGTTTGTTAAAAAATATTAGTTTTAATGCTCAAGACTTTCCAGGTCTAAGAACTGCCTTGTGGGCTGAGTCTCTTGTGGATTCAGCAGAAGTTTTATTAAAATATAGATATTCAGCTAATGTTACTACAATTGGTAATAATGTATTTTTTAAAGGCGGCTTCTTTACCGTACCAGCAAACCCACTTGGCATCGACAAAGATACTTTTGATCCTGGTATTGTTGGGTATTACGCTATTCAAAATGTAACCGATAGTATTTCGATTGGCAGCTATGAAACAAATTTAGCAGGAACTTGGGTATTCAACCCGGCATCACAAAAAGGTAAATCTGGTACCGATGTAACACAACAAAACGTAGAGGACTTAATTCCACCAATTGGAATAAAACTAAGCATAGTCCAATACTTAGAAGATTTATTTAAGTTAGATGCTTCTGTCTTGTTATCCAATGGACTTAATGGTGACTTTAGCCCATCAGCAAAAACCAGTGCTGATCAACCACCTCAAAACGATTTATATAAAGATATTAAGGAGCCAATTTAGTGACCAACATACCAAGCGCTAATAATAATTCTACAACTAAAGAACTTTATAATAGTAGAGTTTTGTATGATTATCTTTATGACCAGACTAACAGGCAGTTTGATCTTTGGTATGAGATGCCTTTATATGGGAAAGTCGATGAACTAGGTAGAGTGGTCTATCCAAAAGAATCATTCTTAGAAATTGTAAGCAAAGATTCTGATGAAAATACTGTATTATGTTTAAATTATGTTTCAGAAGCATTTAAAAAAATGAGATTGCACTATGAAACACTTTATTTAGATGGATATCTTGACACTAGATCTGACTATTTTCAAAAAACTTTACAACCCTTTAAAGGATGGAGCAGTCCAGCTTTAAAATATCAAGACAATCAACAAGCTTTATACGAAAGTTTTTTTAATGATGTTCTTGAAAATGTTTTAGAAACAGAAGATATTAAAGATTTTAACTCTTTTACAGCAATATTATTAGAATATATTAAAAATACAAAACAACCATTTACGAGAGTTGGTTTTCATGAATCAAATAATACAACAGTTAATAATACTGGGTTAGCAATAGAGATTTATGAAGGTGAGTATGGAGACGATTCCTTAGCTTTTGAGTTTGTAAACGATAACAACTTTGAAATATTTCAAGAATTGTGTGGTAGATACGGATTCAGAATAGACAGAAACATTCCTTGGAGAATAGTATCAAACTTTAATAGCAAAAATTCAGAACCTTTTGTAAAAGAACAAATTACAAAAGAGGATAGAATTATAACTACTGAAGAAATTTTTAAGACTTTCTATGAAAGACTAGACCTTGCAAAATACTTTGAAGAATTTTATAATGAATTATTTGTATTTTATACTACCTTTGTACAAGCTTATCCTCGATATAAAGAAAATAGAACTGCTAGATCAAATTGTATTAATGCTTTTTATACTTATAAGGACAGAGAACTTCCACAACTAAGAAGGACTGATATTACTACACCAGTCTACTACAATCAGACAGAGACTACCATAGGCTTATATTATAATTTTAGATTAGCAGAGTCAGGCTTAACCGCTTCTCAAAAAAGAAAAAGTTTTCATATTAAAAACGCTTTAACGATTTATAAGAGTCTTCGAAATAAAAATAATAAAAAGGCTCTATCTAAAGCTCTTGATTACATACAGTACAATTTAGGAACGACTGCATACAGAGACGTTCCCCTCAACCAAAACAACTTGACAAGACTTGACGAGGGTGGTATGATGTCCTCACAAGGTCGGTTCGACAAACGGTCTGGTGAGGATAATAGTTATTTAAATGATATTTCAGATTCTTGATAACAAGATTGAGTGTGTTGGTTACTACAGTGATGGCAAAATATACAAAGAAGACGTTGGACACAGTTTTACCCAGACCTGGGATAGCTCACCTAACTTCATTTCTGAGAGTGTAGATTATGCCAAGCTTTACGCAGGAGTCGATAGTATAGATGATGTAGTACTACCCGACCACCTTCACACTAGGTGGCAGTACTCCACCAGACGAATGAAATCGTTCATCAAGTCTCTAGGTAAAGCCAAGGTTAGCTTAGAAGAACATTGTTTTTATGATCTAGTCCCAGATAAGTTCCTTACAGACTTCTATGAAAATAAAACTGAAATTACAAAATTTGTGTTTGAAAACTTTAGTAAGCCTTCTAACTATGATTTCTTAAAAGAAGTTAATTTGCTTCTAACTAAGATTTCAGGTCAAAAGTTAATTATCGATAAAAGCAAACTAAGCCAGCGACTTATGAAAAAAACTGATTTTCTAGCAGTTCAAAAGTTTATAAACAACTCAGAAAAAATCAGTTATAACATTTTTAAAAGTAAGACAGGAAGATTATCTACTCAAAAAAACAGTTTTCCAATCTTAGCTTTCGATAAGAAATTTCGTCAAATTTTAAAACCACACAATCACTGGTTCTTAGAGCTAGACTTTAATGCGAATGAACTTCGTGTTCTACAGGCCCTGAATGGCGTAGAACAGCCGAAAGAAGACATCCACGAGTGGAACATCGCTAATATCTTTAAGGGCGTTACAGAGCGTTCTGAGGCGAAGAAAAGGGCATTTGCTTGGCTCTATAATCCTAACTCTGTAGATGGCGCAATGTCTAAATTCTACAATAAGAATAAAATTTTGTCAACCTACTACAAGGATGGTATTATTACCACACCTTTTGATCGTAAAATTCCTAGTGATGACTTTCATGCTTTAAACTATCTAATTCAAAGCACGGCTTCAGATGTATGTTTAACTCAAGCAATCAAGCTAGATAAAATCTTAAAGAAGAGAAAGAGTCATATCACAGCAGTAATCCATGATTCGGTCTTGATTGATTACAATGAAGAAGATAGAGACCTTTTAAAAGATCTTGTAGAGGCTTATAGTAATACTAGTCTTGGTAAATTTAAGGTAAACATTGCTGTAGGTCTAAACTACGGAGAAATGAAGGAATTATGCAAATAATTGGGATAGGAACAGGCGGCAGTCAGATTGCTGCCGAGTTAGCAAAGCACGAAGCTTATGATGTTCTATTGATAGATACAAGCTTTCCAGATAATTTAAATAACATCAATACTGTTTTAATTGAAAAACAGGAAACAATCAATGATTATGAGGAGAAAACAAAGCTTGACATTGAAAACAAAGTGAGGTATAATAATGTACATGTGTTCTTGTTCGGAGGTGGAAAGACCACCGGAATAACACTTAGAACTTTAGAGAAGATTAAAGATAAAAAAATTATTATTCACTATGTTAGGCCAGAAGAAAACTTTTTATCTAACAAACAAAAACTAAGAGAAAGGATGACTTCTGGTATTTTACAAGAGTTGTCTCGTTCTGGGGTGTTTAATAAAATTTATCTTTATGATACGACTGAGGTTCTAAAAGGCGCAGAAGTTTCTTTTCTACAGAAAAAAGATTATGTCGCCAGTACAATAGCAGGAATGTTTCATATGATTAATTACATTAAAAACACAAAAGGATTGTTTTCAAATATAGAAGAACCATCGGAAGTCAACAGGATCTCTAGCTTTGGAATGGTAGATCCTGAAACTGGAGGGGAGGTGCTGCACTTTTCCCTTGACAATGTGCGAGAGAAGTGTTACTATTTCGTTATGAGCAAGAGAGCACTGGAAACACCCGGTGTTGTCGAAAAAATAAATAATCAAATTCAAAAAAATAGTGAACAAGCTTCTTTTAAAATCATAGACTCAGAATGGCATGAAAACCATGTCTATGTAGAAGCCTTCACAAATGTTGTGCAAACAACCCAAAATAAAACGGAGAAATAAATGGGTATCGATCTTAAAAAAATGCGTCAAAAACTAGCTGACCTACACAATAGGGGCGGCAACGGGGGTGCGCGTTTCTGGAAGCCATCGGAAGGAGAGAATGTAGTTCGCATTCTACCAACTAAGGATGGCGACCCCTTCAAACATTTTCATTTTCACTATAATGTAGGTGAAAAAACAGGCTTTCTATGCCCAAAGAAAAACTTTGGTGATGAATGTCCTGTGTGTGACTTTGTTTCAAAACTCTACAATGATGGAGATGATGATTCAGTTCAAATGGCTCGCAAGCTTGTAGCTAAAAGCCGCTTTTTCTCACCAGTGGTAGTTCGTGGAGAGGATGCTGAAGGTGTCAAAGTTTGGGGCTATAGCAAGACCGTCTATGAAGGTTTGCTGCAATTGGTTCTGAACCCTGATTACGGTGATATTACTGATCCACATAACGGAACCGACTTGGTACTTACTTATGGTAAGGCTCCTGGTGCTATGTATCCGTCAACCAATATCACCGCTCGTCGTAAGACTACTGCTATTTCAGCAGATTCTGATCAAATGAGCGAGTATCTTGATAGCGAGCCTGATTTTGACAATCTCTTTGAGGTTAAATCGAAAGAAGACGTTACCGCTATCTTGGATAGGTTTCTACTTGGTGGAGAATCTGACACTTCAGAAGGAGTTGTAGTCCCTAATAAGACTGGTGGAACTGATGTTGACACCGCCTTTAAAGATTTACTAAATCGCTAATTGTTTAAAAGGGAGAGGGGCAGACAAATTGTCTGCCCCTCTTATTATTACGGAGAAAAAATGGCAAAGACCAAACAAAAAGTTACAGGTCGGTTAAACATAGCCGATATGAAAAAATTAATTAATAAAAAAGCAGGAACTAATGTTGCGTTTTCTCTATCAGAAGATAATCCAACTGAAGTAAATCAGTTTATTCCTACAGGTTGTAAATGGCTTGATGGAATTGTCAAGCGAGGGGCCTGGGGTGGTATTCCTGTAGGAAAAGTAAGTGAGATTGCCGGTCTGGAGGCAACTGGTAAGTCATATATGGCAGCACAAATTGCTGGTAATGCCCAAAGAATGGGAATTGATGTAATTTATTTTGATTCTGAAAGTTCTATTGACCCAGAGTTTATATCTAACGCTGGTTGTGATACTGAAAGCTTGCTTTATGTTCAAGCAAGTTCAGTAGAATTTGTGTTAGAGACGATTGAAAGTCTTCTTGCCAATAATGATAGCCAAATGCTGTTCATATGGGATTCTATGGCTTTAACTCCATCAGTATCAGATATTGAATCAGATTTTAACCCGCTATCAACCATGGCTGTAAAGCCTCGTATCCTGTCAAAAGGAATGGCTAAATTAATTCAACCAATAGCAAATACGAAGTCAACTTTGTTGATTTTAAATCAGTTGAAAACAAATATTACTAGAAGCGTAGCAGAATCAATGACGACACCCTACTTTACACCAGGGGGCAAAGCATTAGCATATTCTTACTCACTTCGTATTTGGCTAACTGCTCGCAAGGGAAAATCATCTTTTATCTTTGATGAAAAAGGCTTCAGAATTGGTACAGAAGTAAAGGCTAAGATTGAAAAGTCACGTTTTGGAACTCAAGGTAGGCAATGTAATTTTAAAATTCTTTGGGCTGGTGACGAAGTAAAAATTATGGATAAAGAAAGCTGGTTTGAGGCAATTAAGTCCTCAGAAAAACTGACTAATGCCGGCGCTTGGTTTTCTCTTCACTATGAAGATGGTACAATTGAAAAGTTCCAAAGCAGGCAGTGGGCTGATAAGTTGAATGAACAAAAGTTTTATGATAGGGTTATGGAACTATTAGAAGAAGAAGTGGTAATGAAGTTCGATAAAAGAATTGGCAATTCATCCGACTTCTATGAAGAGACAAAAGAAAAAAAATAATTGAACCCTGCTGAAGCCAAGAGATACAGAAATAGCTTGACTTCAACCTCCGCCCCTGCTAGAATGTATCTTCTAGCAGGGGTTATTTTATGGACAGAATTATGATTGTAGACATGTTAAACATGTACTACAGGGCTTATATTGTCGATCCTTCACTATCTTCTAATGGCCAGCCCATTGGAGGGATCAAAGGATCGCTAAAAATTCTACAAAAATTATGTAGAGAAATCAAACCGACACAGGTTTATATATGTTGGGATGGTCGGGAAGGATCATCAAAACGACGAAAAATTAATAAAGGTTATAAGGAGGGGCGAAAGCCTATTAGACTAAACAGGTCTGTTAAAAATTTAACAGAACAACAAGAGGCTCAAAATAGAATTTGGCAAATGATTCGCTTGGCTGATTACTTCAACCAACTGCCAATTTGTCAGATTAACATTGATTACTCTGAAGCAGACGACATTATTGGGGCTTTGGTGGCTCGTTTTAAAGGTAAAGAGAAGGTTATCATTTCTAGTGATAAGGATTACTTTCAACTTTTAGACGACACTACGCTTCTTTATCGTCCAACTCAAAAAGAAATTTTAAATAAAAATAATATTATTGATAAATATAAAATTCACCCATCAAACTTTGCACTTGCGCGGGCGATTGTAGGAGATAAGAGTGATAACCTACCCGGTGTAAGAGGGGTAGGGCTTAAGACTGTCGCAAAAAAAATGCCCTTTTTGCTTGAACAAGAAGATTGCCTCTTGAAAGATGTATTCAACTCTGTTATAGTGGAAGACCGATTTTGGGGTAAGATAGCAGAACACGAATCTTTAATTAAACAGAATTATCAAGTAATGGACCTATCTACAATTAGTTTATCACCACAAAATAGTAAAGTTATCAAAGAATCGGTAGAAAATTACCCTCTGGACTTTGTGAGAACAGAGTTCATCAAGATGATGATGAAAGACGGCTTTGCTGAATTGAACTGGGGTGATCTCTATACATCAATGAATCGCATAAGGATTGCTAATGCTAAATAAAGATTTTTCAAAATTTGGAAAACATTTTCAAGAAAACCTAGTCCAAATCATGTTTGAAGATCGAGTCTTTTGCGATCAAGTTGGTGAAGTTTTTAAGATTGAATTTTTAGAACAAAAATATTTACAACAATTTGTTGATAAGCTGTTTAATTACAAGGACAAGTACCAAACTCACCCATCTTCACAGGCTATTGCAACCATCTTAAGAACAGAATTGGATGAAAATAATCAAGTTTTATCCAAGCAAGTTAGAGACTTTTTTGCCAGAATTCAAGCTAATCCTTCAGTTCAAGATGAAGAATATGTTAAGCACACTTCCCTAGATTTTTGTCGAAAACAAAAACTTAAGGAAGCTTTGATGAAATCCGCTAATTTATTGCAAAATGCATCATTTGACGAGATTTCAGTTCTTATTAACGATGCCTTAAAGCTTGGTTCAGATAACTCTTATGGCTATGATTACAAATTAGACTTTGAAAAACGATTTGTCCTTAAACTTAGAAATCCAGTCACAACGGGCTGGGATCTTATTGACAAAATTAGTAAAGGTGGTCTAGGCCAGGGTGAGCTTGGTGTTGTTATCGCTCCAACCGGGGCAGGTAAATCAATGGCGTTGGTTCATTTGGGAACTCAGGGCCTTCTCGATGGTTTAACTGTCGTTCACTTCACATTGGAGTTGGGAGACACAGTAGTAGCTTCTCGTTATGATTCATGTATGACTGGCATCCATCTAAAAGACCTATATCATCGCAAAGAAGACATTTATAGTGAAGTTAAAAAAGTAAAAGGTAACGTAATTGTAAAAGAATATCCAACAAAATCGGCATCGGTAACAACTCTGCGAAATCATTTGAGTAAATTGCAAAATCGTGGAGTAAAGATTGGAATGATTATTGTTGATTATGCCGACTTGTTAAAGCCTACTGGCAATTATAAGGAAAAAAGAATTGAATTAGAATCAATTTATGAAAATTTGAGAGGTCTTTCGCAAGAGTTTAAGTGTCCTATTTGGACTGCTTCACAAACAAATCGTGGAGGATTAAATGCCGAAGTTGTTACAATGGAAAGTATTTCTGAAGCTTTTAATAAATGTTTTGTTGCGGACTTTATATTTACATTATCTCGGACGATTGAAGATAAAAATGTCAATGCTGCGAGGATGTTTATAGCTAAAAATAGAAATGGGCCAGACGGATTAGTTTATCCAATGAAAATGGACACTTCGAATGTTTTACTAGAAGTACTAGAACCAGATGGTAATTCTATTCAAGAGATCAACAAAGACGCAGCAAAAAATCAAAAACAGAGATTAGCAAGTATTTACAAAAAATTTAAAACGGAGAACAATTAATGCAAATAGCATCAGAAATTTTATCAGATATTACAGTACACATGAAATACGCAAAGTACCTTCCCGAACAGAAGCGAAGGGAGAATTGGACAGAATTATGTACTCGTAATAGAGATATGCATATTAAGAAATATCCAAAACTAAAAAAAGAAATTATCCAAATCTATGACAACTTTGTTATACCAAAGAAAGTTTTACCTTCAATGAGGTCGATGCAATTTGCCGGTAAGCCAATTGAGGTAGCCCCAAACCGCGTATATAACTGTGCTTATATGCCAATAGACCATGCTGATGCTTTTGCTGAATGTATGTTTCTTTTATTGGGTGGAACCGGCGTTGGTTTTTCTGTTCAACAACACCATGTTGAAAAGTTGCCAGAGATTCGCAAGCCAAATTCAAAACGAACCCGTCGATTCTTAGTATCAGATTCTATTGAAGGTTGGGCCGATTCAGTGAAGGCACTTGTTTACTCTTATTTTAAGGGCACGTCCAAACTTCGTTTTGATTTTAGTGACATTAGGCCAAAGGGTGCTCGCCTTATAACATCTGGTGGAAAAGCCCCAGGACCACAGCCACTCCGAGAATGTTTAGTAAAAGTGGAAGGTGTACTTCGTGAAAAAATAGATGGTGACAAATTAGAGCCAATTGAAGTTCATGATATTGTTTGTTACATTGCCGACGCTGTTCTTGCAGGCGGGATTCGCAGAGCAGCACTTATTTCGCTTTTCTCAGCAGACGATGATGAAATGATTGCAGCAAAAACGGGTTCTTGGTGGGAAACTAATCCACAGAGAGGTCGAGCAAACAACTCCGCAGTAATTCTACGACATAAAGTTGATAAAGAGTACTTCATGTCTCTTTGGGACCGTATTAAAAAGTCAGGATCAGGCGAGCCCGGTATTTATCTATCAAATGATAAGGATTGGGGAACAAATCCATGCTGTGAAATTGCACTTCGCCCCTATCAGTTTTGTAATTTAACAGAAGTTAATGCTTCTAATTTAACTGACCAGGAAGAGTACGAAGCCCGAGTTAAAGCAGCGGCCTTTCTAGGCACCCTACAAGCCGGATACACGGACTTTCACTACCTACGCGATGTATGGCGCAGGAACACGGAAAAAGACGCTCTCATCGGCGTCTCGATGACTGGAATCGGGTCTGGTGCTGTTCTAAACTTAGATATGGAGTCGGCAGCAGCAGCAGTCAAAGAAGAAAATAGTAGAATCGCTAAAATTATTGGTATTCGTGAAGCAGCAAGAACTACTTGCGTAAAACCGGCAGGTACTACCTCATTAACATTGGGAACTTCTTCTGGAATCCATGCTTGGCACAATAATTATTACATTCGTCGCCTTCGCGTTGGAAAGAACGAGGCAATTTATAATTATTTGTCTTTAGCCCATGAAGAATTGATTGAAAACGAGTACTTTAGGCCACATGACACTGCTGTTATTTCTATTCCGCAGAAGGCCCCAGAAGGAGCAATTTATCGAACAGAATCGGCCATGTCTTTGCTTAAAAGAGTTGAAAGGGTTTCAAATGAATGGGTTCGCAAAGGGCATCGAAAGGGTCAAAACACTCATAATGTTTCAGCAACAGTAAGTATTCGTGAGTCAGAGTGGGATGATGTAGGGGAATGGATGTGGCAGAATCGTGATGTTTATAATGGTCTTTCAGTTTTACCTTATGACGGAGGCAATTATAACCAAGCACCTTTTGAAGACTGTTCCAAGGAAACTTACGAAGTCATGCTTCAATCGCTAAACAAAGTTGATTTAAATAACGTCTATGAAACAGAAGACAACACTGATTTATCAGGGGAACTTGCTTGTTCTGCTGGTGGGTGCGAAATTACATAAGTAGACAATAGCTAATAGTTTAACAAGGCAGGGGGATTATCCCCCTGCCTTAACTATTTATTTTATTAATTAAAGGTAAAATATATGGCATCGTCAGGATTTTCTTACAAAACAATTGTTCCACAAAATAGTTTAACAGGGCCACAAGGTCATATTATTAATAGTTATTTGAGACTTAGCGGTTCACATACCGAGACTAACAATGCTAATGGAGACTATTCTACCAACTCTGGAAGCTTTTTTCTTACACCACCCACAGGAGAAATTTGGAGAGTTCATAGAATGATTGTGAATATTTTAAATACAAGCTCCTCGACAGCAATAGACGAATACGCTGGTGTTGCTGCCCTATCTAATGGTATTCAGGTTAAAGTTAATAATGGCACAACACAAGACTTAACTAACGATGACCCAATAACGAAACTAACTGACTGGGCGGCATATTGCTACGACCTTGATTTAAAAAACAAAGTAAATAATGGCGCGACTTGTTACGTTGGTATTCGCTGGACTTTTGCTAACTCTGGCCAAGAGATTAGATTAATTGGTGATAATAACGATAGAATTGAGGTTACATGTCGTGATGATTTGACAGATTTAGCAGAACATCGTTTCCTTATTCAAGGTTATAAGGAAACATCTCAGTATTAAATTATTTAACTTAAAGGAAAAGCAATAACTATGTTTGAAAAGTGGAAACTACTTCTCGAAGCAAAATGTAAGACTCCTGGTGCAATCTATCACTTTGATATTAATAATAAAAGTGTTGGAGTTGAGGTAGAGTTGCCCTCTGAAATCGATCTTGATGAAGAGAAGGCTAAAGAACTTGAAAATGAAATACATGATGCATTAGAAGACATATTAGCGAGGTTTTTTGATTAATGTCTAACGAAAGAAAACAATTTAATTCAACAATAAATACAGCCGTCGAATTCACTGAACTGAAAGGTTCGTTAAAAAGAATTGAAGATGTAATAATGACAATTAAAGAAAAAAATGAAGAAATGGCAGATGACCTTACTAAAATTAAAGAAGCTATTTATAATCCAGACCAAGGTATCTATTCTCGTTTAAAAGATGTTGAGCAGAAAGTTAAAGATCATTCAAAAATTATTAAATTAGAACAAGAAGTCGCTGAACTTAGAGAGTGGAAAAATAATATTTCTAAGCTTACATGGACGGCAGCCGCTGGAATTGTTGGTTCTGTCGGTTTGGCAATATGGAATTTAATCAAAGGAACCTAAAATGTTATTAAAGAAAGGCTCATCTGGCCATCAGGTGGTCGAATTACAAGAAGCACTTGAAGCGCTGGGTTATGAATTAGGCTTGTGCGATGGAGCCTTTGGGCCAGCAACAGAGAAAGCAGTAAAGAAGTTTCAATCAAACAATAGTCTTTCTATTGATGGAAAGGTTGGACCAATAACGATTGAAATTTTAAACAAAGCTTTAAAAGTTTCAGGTTATGATCTTATTGGCGAAGATATTCAAAATGAAGAAGACCTA
>ENA-UZXC01001618-UZXC01001618.1-metagenome-genome-assembly--contig:-Day-2-25m-contig-1618_pt1 | contig 17248 bp, 22 predicted proteins | sample MGYA00260340_ERZ794900 | MGnify/ENA metagenome assembly ERZ794900 | reverse complement strand
CTGTCGGCAAGTTTTAATAATTGAAGTTGATTAGATTGACTCTTGTTCATTATTGATTGATTTAAAGGTTTTAAGTTCTCTTTGTATTAAATCTCTATTTCTTTCTTTCCAGAAATTACCGTGCACTCTTTTGAATTTTTTAGCTTGGGATAGAGTATTGAAGTTGCCTGTGAAAGGCTCTTGTAGTCCTGTTATTTCGTTTATAGTATCGAAAGTATATTTAGTCACTTCTTTTAATCCTAGCAGATCTAGAAGCTCTATTCTTCTTAATGAATTCTCAGAAGAATTGTATAACTCTACTCTTAGTTGATTCTTTCTAATCTCAAGAAATAAATCATTGGTTTCTTTTTTCATAGTGCTTAGTTTGGTTTAAATTAGGGGAGAGCAATACACTCTCCCTTAAAATCTCTTCTTTTTGTTCAAACTATTATAAGTTTGTACCTGATTGGTTTTAACTGGTGCCAATCATAACCCTCTACCATTTTACTCCATATCAAATTCATTAGTTAGTGACTACTATATTTAATTAATAATCTTCTCTAGCAATGGAGTATGTCGTGCTAATTGCAGAATATCCAGTTGCTATAGCGCATATAACACCCACTATTCTAGCAACTCCATCATAATTTAATATGTAGTCTATACATAAAGGAAGGTAGTTTGTAACTGATAGTATTATCAATACAATAGAACCTGTCTTCTTTTTATTTAATATAAGTGTGGTAAGACCAGTCATAGCTCCTCCAAGCAATGCTGGTAATGCTATCAAGTATCCAATTATTACTGGGAAGAAGAATACAAGAAACCAAAAGTTCATTCTTGTTCCTATTATCTTATCAGCTCCAATTGCAAGAAACCATATAAATAGGTTTGAAAGCATTATTAAAATAATGGATACTATTATAAAAGCTATCCATCGTAACGTGTTGTTTACTAGTTGGGGTAGTTCATGCATAATAAGTGTTGTTTTTTTCAATTTTACATGTCATATAAAAAAGAAAAGACATGTAGAGTAATATTGTAAAATACAATACCTTAAACTCTACATATCTTATTCTTTTATCACAAACTAAAATCAATTAATTACTACGAAAAATTACTTGCTTTGTTTATTAGTTATAATTCTAAAACTCTTCGTCAACATCAACTATGTCTTCAACTTTTGCTTTATCTTTGGTTTGAGCCTTAACTCGTGGTGTTGAAGAAGGTGTTGATGAATCAGAAGTATAAGGGTCTGTTGGTAATTGGTGACCTGCATTACGAAACGCTTGGTTAGTTAATAACTCAAATGCGTCTTCATTATCTGAATCTCCAAGTACTACAGTTGTGTAAGATTGAACTTCTTTCCCGTCAATCTCATAAGCATTAACGGATTTAGTTACTATAGAACCCGCAACTCTCTCATTAATTTCAGCGTCATATAAAAATTCCATCTCATCATTGAGGTAAGACTCTTTATAACGATTAATTGATGTGTGTTGAACTGGACGTCTAACTTTTACTGTTTCTCCTGTTGTCGTATCAACCATTGTTTGAAACGGTGATGTTGCTAAAGATATTTGACGATAGTTTCTACCATTCTTGTCTGATAGTTCTTCTCCTACTTTGGTTACTGTTAAAATTGTTCCCATTTTTCTAAATTTGTTTAAAGTTTAATTGTTATTATTATCTGTCTTTAAACATTATCTCTTACTAAATATATGATATGATTTAGAGTTTATTACAACAATAGTTTATATCATATAAAAAGTAAAAGTAATGTTTTATTCTGTTTAAAATGTGTAGTGTGAATAAAATGTATAATAAGCACTATAATGTACTGCTTATAATATTGATTAGAATTAGTGTGGCATAACTCATACCTACTACAAATAGAAATATTCTTAAATCTGCTGGTACTTTATCTAATATGTGTTTGTATCTCATATTAGTATTCGTATTCTTTTACTCCTTCGAATTGAATCTGGAGTTGGTTGTTGGCTAATTGCATTAACTCATCAATCATAGTAAGGTCATTCAACATAAATGCTTCGTTTATTTGGAGTTTGAATTCAGAACCTAATAAGTCTAATAAGTAGTCACGCTTTGGTGAATCTAATGTGATTCTAAATTTTCCTTGTGCAATCTCATGTAATCTCTTATTCTCTTGCTCAATGGCAAGTGTGTGTTGATACTCTTCATAAGATAGAGTCTCAAAAGGTGAGTGTACATAATCGTAATTTTCATTAGACAATTGTATTGCTAACTCTTTCATTCTACCCATTTTTGTATTTCCTTTCTTTTATTAGTTATTATTATGTGCTGTATATTTTGCTCTTGTGTTTAAATAAAGTTTATACCAATATGTATCATACTAATTGGATGTAAGGCGAAAGTGGTGCTAAATGTAGCGTGGGTACGTAGAACCCCCATTAACACTCACTTTGATGTGTTTCTCACTATGTATCTAACACCATTAACTTTAATTACTTTGTCTTTGTGTTTGACTTTGGTGTTGTGTTTGATTTGGATGTATATATTCATACTTATGAGTTGGGTTTAGGATGTTTTGGTTCCCATCTTACCCAGACTATAGAGGGAGTGCGAGCGGAGCGAGCTGTTATAGGTTAATAGAATTAGTACTGCTTATAAGATGCTGTTTAGTATTGTGTACTCCTTATATATATAGGAGTCACCTTGGCGTTGTTTTGTTATAGGCTCTGCATGTAAAAAACAAGAACCCCGATTAGGGGTTCTAGTAGTGTTAAGAGCGTGGGAAGACAATCCAGTCAAATGTAGCATCACCGTCCTTAGAGACAGACTGCTTGAAGGTGTAGGTAGAAGGAATTTGGAATTCGTCACCTACAGCCAGATTGTGGTCGTCAGCCAGCACCAGCCAGCCAGAGTCTTCCTGAATGATAAGCTCAGTGATTGGAGCTTTGATAGAGACTTTCACGCAATTACCCGACTTGGCAATATGTGTGATTGTTGCAGCAATAGTTTCGATAGTTTGTAACAATGTAGTAAGTATTTATTAGGGCAATATTACCCAGTGTTTTGAGTGAGTGTTGTAATAGGTGGGGGTAGCGATCCCCCGAAGAATGAGGGGGGAGTTTGTTATAGGTGGTACCCAAATTCACACCCCTGGAAATTTTTTTTAAAATTTTTTATATCCCAATAGTAGTTGTTCAATATAATATATTGTTATCTTCGCAGCTTTTCAATAAGACCACTCATTAAACAAAATATTATATTAAAAAACCAATAAATTTTAAAGATATGGAAGCAAGACTTAAATACTCTTTACCTAAAGAGGAAACAATTTTTGAGAGTGCAATTAATGGAGAAAAGTGGAAATTAGTAGTTGAGGAATTTTACAGCTGGTTGGATAATGAACACAATCCTGATAACTGTTACATACTTGAGAAATTAAAAGAGATTGCATATAATAGAGGAGTGTTATTGAAAGATAACTTTAGATGTACTACACATGAAAAAAAATAAAAAACAGCTAAAAAGTAACAAGCACTCAGATGGACAGAAGATATATAGAGTGATTTCCAAGTTAGTTAGCTGATTATCACTGAACTTAACTAAAAGTTAGGTGCGTATACATCTACTTAAAGGTGCGTATACATCTACTAAGTGCCTTTTTTACCTCTTTTTAGGGGGTCGTAATTTAATGTATTATTTTTAATAAGACAAGTGTTTTATTAAATATCTTCCTTTTTAATTGGTGTTAATTTACATTTAAAATAGGATATATGTATTTTATATATCTTTGGAGTTAAATGTAAAACCATGAGCAAGAAAAAGGGTAAAATAATAGGATTTTGGGTACCAATATGGGGAGTAGGTTTTAGAAACCCACTCTACCACATTGTATTACAAGCCTTTACAGACTTTTTTTGTGATCCCGGCAGGACTCGAACCTGCGACCCGCAGCTTAGAAGGCTGCTGCTCTCAAACCCTCACCCAATAAAGGGTTACAGATGAAAGTAACCACTAAAATAAAAGATGGAAAAACGTACATTAGGGTACGATTTAAGCGTTTAGTCCCCATATTTGGGGACCAATATGGGTACCAAAATTCAATGGACGGAGAATTTATGGTACACACAGGATTAAAATTAACCAAAGAGAATAGTGCAATAATTACTCCTTTAATAAATACCTTCAAAGATAATGTTGAGAGAGCTATTTCAATTCTCCAATTAACACAAAAACCTATTACAAAGAAAAGTGTCATAGAGCAGTTAAATTTTTCACTCTTACCAGCAGAAGAAAAAATAATACTTGAAGAAAATAATAAACCATTAATAGATATGTACAGAAAATTCTTAGACTACAAATCAGCATCAATAAAAAAATCTACAATGAATGGATACAAATCTATATTACGTGTATTGGAAAAGTTCCAAAAGTATGACAGAAAGAAATTACATGTAGATGATTTTTCAAATAAGAAGTTTGAGCAACTAATACAGTTCTCTCACCACATACTAGAGCACCACGATAATCACATAAGCAAAAATGCAAAAAGGTTAAAGCAGTTTTTGGTATGGGCAAAACCAGATAATGATTGGGGGTATGTTAAACACAAGGCATATACTCCAGAAGTAATTTACCTTCACCACGAAGAGTTTGAGATGCTGAAGATTGCCAGACTGCCAACCCATTCAAATCTAAATAAGATAAGAGATCTGTTTCTTTTCTGCTGTGTTACAGGAATAGCATACTCGGATACCCAAAGAATAGATAATACAAACATAAACCAGGGATTAATCGAATACCGTAGAAGTAAGAATAACTCTGTTGCCATAACACCTCTTAACCATATAGCAGAGAAGATACTATTAAAATATGGAGGATCGCCTCCAACAATAAGCAATCAGAAATATAACTTATATCTGAAGGTCTTATTCAACTACTTAGAGTTAGAACGTCCTGTGAAGACCTTTATGAAGGTAATGGGAAAGACATACACAACTGTAGAACCACTTTGTGATGTTATAACCTCACATGTTGCTCGAAAAACATTCGTTATGTTGCTTCTTAGAAGGAAGGTTCCGATTCAAGATATAATGGATATGACTGGTCATGCAGATTATAAATCCATAAAACCGTACATTAATGTACATAGAGATCATCTGAAAAAATATAAGAATATTTTCTCATAACCTTTGCTTAATAATTCTAACTGGCGTATATTTGCGTATACCTTAAGATGCGGTGAGATACACTTAAGGTGCCAGATTTTGGCACTAACTTATCTCTCCTTATATATATAGGTCAAATTGATTAACAAGTAAAAAGCAAATTCTAATATTATTATGTTCTCAAATCCCGTAGACGGTAAATCGTCTTCATGGCATTATATAGGGTTTAGATATTACTCTACCCCAGCCACCGTATTTTTAAAAACACAGTATTATAATAAGGATTTAGATTCTTACCTTTTAATATTACAGGACGAGGATGGAGAGATACACTCTTTAATATTAGAGCAAGACGAATATTAGCATATGAAAAAAACAGTAGTAATCAACTATGTCAAAGACTGGAAGATCCATGAAGGCATAAAGATAGCTGAAACAGGCTATAAGAAGGTAGACAATACCTTTATCAAACAATACAATAACGCAATATACCTTTTGGCTGGACTTAATAAGTCTACCCGTGATCTATTGGATTATCTTATAAGACAAATGGACGCTAATAATATGGTGGCTTCAAATTTCAAAGTCAGAGAAGATTTCATTGGATTTGTTTCTTCCTGTACAGATGGCGATACTGTGTACACGCACAACACTGTGAAGAAATCTTTCAGCACCCTTACAACCAAGAAGTTGATACTTCAAACAAAAAAGAGAGGGTTGTACAAAGTAAACCCTATGTACTTTTTCAAACTTGGTAATAAGGAAAGAATAGAAGAAATATCACTGGTACTATCAAAATCACACTTGAAATGAGTTTCGGTTTTAAGGATCCTCCAACATACGTAATAGTTTCTCATACATATGGGTGTATGTGTGGAAAAGAATTTGGTGTATGCAGTAAAAAAAACAAGGTAACAATAAAGAAGAATAAGGATACTGATTTTTTTAATACCAATTTCTTTATTAAGCTAACAAATCATCTTGGAGAAGAATCTGAGACTAATGAAATACTAGAACTTACTTTTGAGCAAATGAATTCTATATATAAAATATTAAACCATCCTAAATTTAAATAATATGAAAGATGCAACTAATTACAAACCCTTTGGTAGGTATGTAGTATTATCAATACCACAGGTAACAAAAGAAACTCCTTCTGGAATAATAAAATCCAAGGAAATGATGATTGAGGAACAGTCCGATTGGGACGGAAGCGCTGAAGTAATTCGTGTGGGTCCTGAATGTAACCATTGTAAGGTTGGTGCCAGGGTATTAATCCAAGACCAAGCTCCAATGTATCCAATCTCAAAGACTCTAAACCATCTTGTCCAGGTAGATGAATACCATATACTTGGTTACTTCGAATAATCTTAATTTTAAAAGTAATTTATTAAAGGGGGTGGTTTCACCCCTTTTTTTATTCCTATATATCTCCTCTCCCCATATAAAAAGTATATATATTTCCTTCAATAATATATATTAAACCACCTAATGTTCTGTTTATATATATTTATTTTATATATTTGTACCTATAAACCAAATATAATATTGTATGCGTACAGAAAAAGAAGGTGTATTCTTTCTACTTGACAACTTCGGAGACGACCCAGGAAGCCAAGAAGTAAAATTCACAGAAAAGAATACCGATGGATCATTTAATCCAGGTACGACCAACGAGGAAGTCATACAAATGTTGATAGATAGATTTTATTTTCTTCAGGGATCCAATTGGTCTTCGGAAAATGCTACTATAATATTGATGTTGAAGTCCGTTAGAAAGTTGCTGGGGAAAAGATTAAGTAAAAAAATAGGTAAAGTAAAACGATATAATGAGCACATCGCTAAAGATTCAAATACAGACTACTCCAGAGACTAAGGTACGAGATTATTTAAATGCTCTGAATGGAATTCTATCCCTTACTGAAAGGGAACTTGACGTTCTAGAATCCTTATATATATATGATCCTAGAAACGCAGCTACAACTGATGCTAGAATTTATGCAGCCAATAGGCTAAAGCTAAAGTCCGTAGCCGTACTTAATAACTTTATAAAGGCTATTGTTTCCAAGAACGCATTAGTTCTAAGGGACAAAGACGGTGAAAGTAAATACACTTATCACCCATTACTTATTAATATGGAAACAAATAAACAAGTGTTATTCCAATTTAATTAAGGTATGGCTGGACATAATGAGATCAAGCATAAATTATGCAAAGAAATTGCTCAGGATTTAGGTGGAAGTTTGAAAGAGGTACAATCAGTAGTTGACTCTCAGTTTAAACATGCATTTGATGTTATAGCAAAGGGAGAATTTGAAGCTGCTAAAATACCATATATAGGTAAATTCCACGCTTTACCTGGCAGGATAAAAAATGTAAATAATATAAATGCAATTATTCAAAGAAGAAGAATATCGGGTAATAGTTGATCCTGAAATCAAGATAATCAAAGAGTTTAAAGTTATCTGGACAAGGGATAAAGACCGTAAGAAGCGTAATGCATTCAACGAATTTGCATATATATATCATATGAACGATTACAAAAGCCCATACTCAATATACTCCGAGAAAGAAAGAGAAGGACGTATATTAAAAGAGTTGGGATTTGAGGCTTCCTTCAAACCAGACAAAGATTTGGTAAGCGCATGTAAAAAATATGTTAAACTACAGCAAACCCCTACCATTAAGTCGCTTACAGCTATTAAGGAGGGGCTGCTCTCTTCAGCGCAGGTTATTAACTCTCTTAGGATTAGAATTGACCAAGCTCTGGAACAAGACGAACAAGACGATGATGAAGCTCCAGATATTACATCTATTGTAAGGAGTGTTACACAATTGTTGGATTTAAGCGAGAAGATTCCAAAGGCTATCGATACAATAACATCCTTAGAAGGTAAAGTTAAAAGCGAGCAATCCAATGATACAAGAATTAAAGGTGGTGGTACTAAAGGTATGTTTGAAGACTAATGAAAATTGAACCTAAAAAGATTATAGATGGCTGGTTTAACCTAGCCCTTAGCAAGTTTAAATTGCTGTCAGAGCAAAAACAGTTAAATGCTGAAGCCAGATTCACGCATTGTAACTCATGTAAGATGAGAGATGGTAACGTATGCTCACCAAAAAGAACTTTGCCTCATGTTATAACAAAAATTCAAACACCTGGTTGTGGGTGTAATTTAAGTGCTAAAGTTATGTCTGGTAAAAGTGAATGCCCAATCGGTCTTTGGTAATGTTTATAGATACAAACAAATTTAAGGAGCAAGCCATACATTATAAAAAGTATGGATTTTACTGTGGAGACCCTCCAGGTACTGCTGCCTATTTTGAGTATTGGACAAACCAGTTAAAAAGATGTAGAGAAGGATATACAGTTGATGGAGACTATATAACTGGTCACCATTATTTTTATTTGAATTTTTCTCAGATAAAATTAACCCAAACAAAGAATGGTAAAGTCGTTAATGTATCCTCTAAGGTAGTTAACTTCCCAGACTTTTGGGATGGAGATTATAAGTTTTTCATAGCGTTGGAAGAAGCTAGAAAACAAGGAAAACATTTAATAGTTGCAAAAGCAAGGCGTAAGGGATTCTCTTATAAACTATCAGCAATTGCAGCAAATACCTACAACACGGTTAAGAACAGTTATGTATTACTTGCCGCTCATGATAAAAAGTACTTATACCCAAAAGGTATAATGACCATGACAATTGATCATATGAACTTCTTAAACCAAAACACTGGATGGAGTAAAAGACGTCAGGTAGTGGATAAACAAAACCATAAACGAGCTTCTTATTATGAGTACATTAACGGACAACCCGTAGAGAAAGGATACAAGAGTGAGGTAGAAGCTATTACCTTTAAAGATAATCCAGATGCAGCCAGGGGGAAAGATGCTGCGTTAGTTATATTCGAGGAGTGTGGAGTTTTTGATAATCTGAAGGATTCATACATGGCGACAAAGCCATCAGTTGAAGATGGTGGAGTTACAACTGGTCAGCTTATTCTGTTTGGAACTGGTGGAGATATGCAGGGAGGAACGATAGATTTTGAAAGTATGTTCTATAACCCAGATACATATAATTTATATCCATTTGATAATGAGTGGGATGAAGGGGCAGATGGAACAAACTGTGGATTTTTCTTCCCAGATTATCAAAATAAAGTTGGTTATATGGATAAGGATGGTAACTCTTTAATTAAAGACGCTCAGACTGCAGAAATAGCCAGAAGAGACCAAATAAAAAAAGACTCAAAGGATCCTGGTGTATTAGATAAGCATGTTACAGAGTATCCATTTACACCGAAAGAGGCTTTCTTACAAACAGCAAGCAATATATTTCCTGTAGCCATGCTAAACGAGTGGAGAAATAATCTTCTTCGCACGGGTGTGTATAAGAATGTAGGAGTACATGGATTCTTGTACACATCAGGCACTGGTGAGGTTAAGTTCAGACCTTCTGAAAAGGCATATCCTATTTTAAAGTTTCCGCACGATAAAGGTAGTAACACATTGGGTTGCATTACAACATATCAAGCCCCATACAGAGATGCAAATGGAAACATCCCAGATAGTATGTATATAATAATACATGATCCATATGCACAAGACGGTGGTAGCGGAAAATCTTTAGGAGCTGCTTATGTTGTAAAAAGAGTTAACCCAATATCAAAACCTGATGATATGATTGTTGGTAGTTATGTTGGAAGACCTGATACTCAGGATGAATATAACTACAATCTATTTCTATTAGCAGAATACTACAACGCTAAAATTGGATTTGAGAATGATAGAGGAGAAATTATACCTTATGCAAAAAGAACAAATAATTTAAAGTGGTTATTACCCGAAGCTGAAATATTCGATAAGACCTCTAATGTATCAATTAGAAAATTAGGTCGTACCTACGGAACATCTATGGGTAGTAAGGAAAGAAAGGGTCAAGCCGAAATATATTTAAGAGATTGGTTAAAAACACCAAGAGGAACTTCTGAAACTGGAGAAAAAAAGCTAAATTTGCACTATGTTTACGACATAGCATTATTAGACGAACTTATCAAGTACAACCCTAAGGGTAATTTCGACAGAGTTTCAGCACTACTTATTGGCATGTTTAATCTTATCTCTCTCTACAATAGAACTGTAGAGAGAGTTCAAGAAGATACATCAGATAGTCTCTTTTCTCGTGAACTGTTTATTTAAACTAATAATGCGATGAGTCAAATACCTAAACAAAAAATATCCACCTCCAAGAAAACGGACGAGTGGGCTAAAAAGTGTATCGATGCTTATATTGATGAATCCTCTTTTGCCGATGGTTCTAGAAGTGATTTATTATCATTGTACAGATTGTATAACGGTGAAATAGATAAGAGTGCATACTCCTATGTTTTAAATCCATACAACTCTCCAAACAGCGCTGGTCCTCAAAGGAACTTTCCTGCAAGGCTAAGAAACTACAACATCATAAAACCTGTTGTAGATTTATTAATGGGAGAAAAAAGTAAAAGGAGTAATGGTTACAATGACTTCCAGGTTATTGTTAGAAACGCAGACGCAAAAAGTAAAATGCTTGACGATACACACAAGCAGGTATTACAAAACTTGCAGCAAAGGTTTATTAATGAACTAAATGCACTTGGGCAAGAAACAGGTCAAGAGTCAAAAGAAGTACCACCAGCAGAAAGTGTTGCTGAAATAGCTAGTTCATCTTATAAGGATACAAGAGCAATACTTGGTCAACAATCCCTTGGCTATTTAAGGGACTATTTGGATTTGGACGACAAATATCAAAACGCATTCTTCGACTGGTTAGTAACTGGTAGTGTATATTCATATAAAGATATTTGTATGGATGAAGTAGAGTATGAGATAGTCTCTCCAATTGATATAGACTTTCAAAAGTCTCCAGACATAGATTATATTGAAGATGGAGATTGGGCTGTTAGAAGAAAAACAATGAGTGTTAATAATATACTTGACTCATTTTATGATGTTCTATCACCGCAAGACATAGATGCTCTTGAGAATCCAAAGCAAGGCGAAGGCGGGGTTTCGGTAAGATTGCCGTTCCTTAGATCCAACGCAGCTCAAGAGACCTTAGCTAATTATTCCATAGATGTTCTGCACGTTGTGTGGAAATCATACAGAAAGATTGGAATACTTATGTATGAGGATGAGATGGGCATACAACAAGAGATGGAAGTCGATGAATATTATAAGATTAATAAAGATATTGGAGAAGAAGTTACTTGGTATTGGGTAAACCATGTTTGGGAAGGATACCGATTAGGTAGTGATATTTATGTTGGAATGAAACCAACAGAGGTACAAAGAACATCTCTTACAAACCTTTCAAAATGTAAGTTACCTTATAATGGTAGATTGTACTCAGCTAGAAATGCTGATAACACATCTATTGTTAAGATGGGACAAGCTTACCAATTACTTTATAATGTATTCCATTATAGATTAGAGTTATCCATAGCTAAAAACAAAGATAAGATAGCTCTTATTGAGATGAATACTATTCCAAAGAAACAAGGATGGGATGAAGATAAATTTATGTACTATGCAGATGCAATGGGATTTGCATTTATAGACTCTACAGCTGAAGGAAAAGGAGGAGAAAGAATATCCTTCAATCAATTCCAGGTTTTGGATATGAGTCTTGGTCAATACATAGCCGCACAGTTTGAACTTCTTATGGCAATCAAACAGGAGTGGGAAGATTTAATAGGTATAACAAGACAACGTAAAGGTCAAGTAATGGCATCCGATGGCGCTGGAGTTACAGAAAGGGCAGTGTTCCAATCATCTGTAATGACAGAAGAGCTTTATAGGAAGTTTGACAAATTTGTAGAGAAGGAAATGCAAGGGTTCCTGGATACAGCAAAGTTTGCATGGAGGTACGGTAAAAAGTCTGCTTATATAGGATCTGATTTCAGGAATGAAATGTTAGATATAGATGGTAGAGAGCTTCAAGAAGCCGAGCTTGCTGTATTCGCTAAAAACACTTCTGCCGAGAACTCAAAATTAGACACCTTTAAAAACATAGCTCTATCATTCGCTCAGAATGGTGCAGAGCCTTCAACAATCGCTGAAATACTAGATAGCGACAACTTCTCGAATATAAAGAGATTAACTAAAGTCGCAGAAAAGAAACAACAAGAACTCGCACAGCAGCAGCAACAAGCTGTCGATAAAGCAGACCAAAAGAAAATAGAGGTACAAAGAGAACTTCATGAGGACAAGCAAGCTCACGAAGCCTTTGAAAACGAAAGAGATAGAGAGAATAAAATTCAGATCGAAAGTATGAAGATTGCAGGCAAACAACAGGACCAAGATATGGACGACAATGGTATACCTGATTATATAGATGTTCAAAGGATGAATTTGGAGGAAAGGAAGATTTCATCGAATGAAAAAATAAATAATCGTAAGTTGGACATTGAGGAGAAAAAGCTAAAACAAGATTCTAAAAATAAGAAATAATATATGTAAAAAGTATATATTATAAGGTTTTTTATAATGTACTTTTTTCACCCTTAACTATAATATAATTTAACTAATTTTGGATTAATAATGAAGACAGAAAAACTAGATTTAAGCAAAATAAATGTAGTCAACTTGTTGGATGACAGTATCCCTGACAATACTGCAGAAGTGCAGGAAGAGAAAGAGGATACACAAGACAACGAGGAAGTAAATACTGATGAAACTACAGACGAAAAAGCTCAGGAAGAATCTTTAGAAGTAGATGATTCTACAACCGAACAAGAGGATCCACAAGAGTTGTCAAATGAAAATGAAGACAGTTCTACGGACGATGAGCAACCATCTATAATAGATGAACTTAAGCAAAAACTTGGATACGAAGTTGAAGGTGACTTTGACGATAATGTTGACGGTTTAATGGAGTTCACTAAAGGTACTGCAGACCAAATGGCGCAAGACCAAATTGAAACGTTCTTTGAAAGGTTCCCAGATGTTAGGGAATATATGAACTATAGAGCTGATGGAGGAGATCCTAAAAAATATTTTGGCTCTATGGATACAGAGTTGGATTATTCTACAATCGAGATAAATAGCGATGATATATCTACTCAAAAGCAACTTGTTTCAAAAACACTAGAGGCTCAGGGATTCACCCCAGAGGAAATAAAGGAAACACTTGAAGATTATGAGGATGCTGAAATACTTGAAAAGCATGCTAATAAATCACTTCAACGACTTAAACGTAAACAAGAAACTGATAAGAGTAAACTTGTTGAGAGTCAAAGGGAATTTGCAGAAAAACAGGAGAAAGAGAATGAGCAAAGATGGCAAGAAATATCAACTATAATAGACACAGGAACCTTAAACGGACTTAATGTTCCTCAAAGAGAAAAGAAGAAATTCTTTGATTGGTTGGCTGTTCCTGTAGATAAACAAGGTAACTCACAACGTACTTTAGAGAGAGAGAAAATTAGTCAAGAGACTATGCTTTCATTAGAGTACATAATGTATAAAGGGTTTGATTTAAACAAACTCGCTGAAAACACATTGAAAACAAAAAAAGCTCAATCGTTAAGAAAGAGATTAGGTGGAGCTACCACAGCCTCTAGTAGGCTTAAAGGTGGCAAAACTCAAAAAGCTGGTATTTCATTACCGACTTTGGACGAAGTATTTTAAAGGTATAGTAGAAGTACAACAAGATTATAAAGCACATCTTAGATTAAATTAAAGAACTTAATAAGGTTGAGTAATATTAAGATAGATATTACTTTTTATTAATTTATTTAAACTAACAAGATGGCATCTGATAATTTGAAAAAGCTTCGTTTGTACGAAGACACATTTAATGCTGATGGGATGACAGACGAAAATTCTCTGTCAAATGCCCTATTAACTCAGCCAGACGTATTGTCTCCAGTCCTGACACATCTGGCAGGTAGAGAAGACAAACGTTTTCCTTTATCTTTCTTAACTGAAGGATTAGGAAATATTTCTTACATTAATGATACCGAGTATGACTACCCTGTTATAGGTCGTCTAAACAAAAGTGTTATGGCTGTTAGCCTTGACGCTGGTACTGGTGTAGGTCACACAAGACTAAAAGTAAAGTTTGCGGAGAAATGGTTCGTTAAACAATACATTATAGAATCTCCTGAAGGACTTCAGTTCCGTGTTATGGAAGATCCTGTTGAAGGTCAAGGTGGATGGGTTTACACCCTACAAATGGTAACTAGTGATGCAACTGACGCTGTAGCGTCTTCTGACATTGATGGTAAATCTTTTGTGCAACTATTTGCTCCAACTGCTATGAGTGGATCTCGTGGAAACGAGAGTACATGGGTAGCTCCTTCAAAAATGCGTAATCAGATTTCTTTAATTAGAAAATCTTATCGCTACGAAGGTAACGCTCCTAACAGAGTTGTTAATGTTGAATTCAACGTAGGTGGAAAAACTACTAAATTATGGGGAGACTTCGAGGAGTATCAACATATGTTGCGTTGGAAAGAAGAGTGTGAGTATAGCTCATGGTATTCACGTTACAACCGTGATACTGAAGGCGTAATTCACCTTAAAGATGATAACGGTAAACCAATTCCACTTGGAGCTGGTGTAATCGAGCAAATTCCTAATGTTGATACTTATTCAACTCTTACTGCTACAAAAATTAAAAATGTAGTTCGTGATGCTCTATATGGTGCTTCTGATGCTGCTGAAATGAACATTGTTCTATTCACAGGTATTGGTGGTATGGAAGAATTTGATAACGCTATGAAAGACGAAATTGGAAGTGGTTCTTATGTTAAGGACACAGATCCAAAAAGCTTCATAAGTGGAAGTGGAAGAAACCTAGTATTTGGTGGGTTCTTTACTTCTTATCGTCACATTGATGGTCATACAATTACTGTAAGACATCTTCCTTTATTTGACCACGGAGCTCGTGCTCTTAACTCAGCTAAACATCCTGTAACAGGACTTCCAATGGAGTCATACAGAATGATATTCTTAGATATGTCAGTTTATGACGGAGAACCTAACGTAAAAATGGTTACTCGTAAAGGTCGTGAATTAGTACGTTGGGCAGTTGCGGGTGCTTCAGTACCTTCAGGTTTCCAAGGTAACGGACTACGTGCCAACGATGTTGATGGTGCTTCCGTACACTTCATGAAAGAGTCTGGTATCGCTATTCGTAGAGCTACCAACTGTCTACACTTAGAGTGTAAATTATCTTAATTGATTAGACTAAACCTAATATCAGAGGAGCTCTTAACTGTAGCTCCTTTGATATTTTTAAATTATAGAATAATAACAAAAACTAAATATTATGTCATCTAGAGTAATAACAGTAAAACGTAGAAAAAACACAACAAACTTACCTGACCATGTTTACGAAGAAAGTAAACGTAAAATAGGAAGTTGCTTTACTAAAAACGGTGATATCCACACAGGATTATCATTTGGAGAACAGAAAGAATACTTACCATATATTTTAGGCTTACAAGCCACAGACCCTGCTTTTGCAAAAGAAGTAAAAAATTATTACAGGAACTTTTCAGTTGATGTACCTTCATCAGGATTAAATCTAGAGGCTGGAGTCGATGAAAAGGATAACCCGATCAATGTTTCAGATTATATAAAAGCTAAATTCATATCTTCTCATCCAGATGTTGCAAAAGACGAATCGTCTGTTAAGAGCAACAGGATGTATAAGTACTTCATCTTGGATAGAAAAGCTGGAAAAATAAAAGATGTAGCTGCCATGGAAATCCGTAAGAAAGCTTACAAGGAATTCATAAAGGTTTCTGGTGACGATAAGAGGATGAGTATGTTACTTCGTCTTTATTATGAGAATCCTTCTAATAAATCAACGGAAGATAAGGAGCTTTTCCTTGAGAAAATGTTAGAGGAAAACCCACAGACATTCTACAATTTTATCACCAGCAAAACATTAGAGATGCAAGCATTCGTTGAAGAGTGTATAACTAACGAGGTAATTCGTAAAGTTGGTAACTCTTATTTACTTGGAGACGAGAAGTTGGGAGATTCAATGGAAGAAGCAATTTTATTCCTAAGCGATAAAAAGAATTCTTCTTCAATGACAACCATTAAAGCTAGACTGAAAGCATTCGATTAAATAGTCATACTCTCCCCTACTTTACCTTTTTTGCATGGGTAGTTTCTAGGGGGGAGTTAATTTTTAATTTACATAACCAAATTAAACTATGAATGTCCAATTAATGCACTACGCAATAGACCAGGGCTTACAAAAGGTTGGTTCCAATGCATATGATACTTTCTTACCTGAAGAACTAGATTTCTTTCTAAATAAAATGCAAGAGCGTTTTATTAAAGATAGATATTTTAATTACTCAGATAATAAAAGGCTTGGATTCTCTAAAACACTCAAAAGATTAGAGGACTTACAGACTCTAATTAGTGAGTATTCTACTACATCTTTAACTTCTTCGACAAGTACAGCTGTTACATTCAATTTACCAAGCAGTAGTTATTTGTATTTAATAGCACTACAAGTCAAGTTAAAGAAAGACTCTACCAGTACTTCAATGCTTGTGCCTGCTAGGGTTGTAGAGTACGATAAGATTTATGAGATGTTGAGAAATCCATTTGCTACAACACTCAGTTCTTCGCCTTTAGCTGTTATTGGAGACGACAAAATTAAGGTATTTAAAGACGAAAAGTTTATATTAGAAGGTGTGGAGTTAAACTACATAAAAAAGCCACAAGAAATTAGTCTATCTTTGTCTAAAGATTGTGAATTAGCAGAGCACACACATCAAGAAATTGTCGATCTGACAATAAAGCACATACTAGAAGTAATAGTATCCCCAAGATATCAGAGTAATAGTTTAGAAGAATCTCAATCGGATTAATTATTGAAAATATAAAACTAAATTATTAAATCATGTCAAAACAAGTATTTATTATTAACGATCCTTCCACACTTAAAGTGAGTATTGGGGGAGCCGCTTTAGGAGCCACAACAACAGTAGGTGCTACTTCTAAAGAAGTTGCTTTTTCTGTAACTGGCGCTACAAACACTGTTGGTCTTTCTTCTGATTTTGATAACGGTGAGTGCGTATTTCTTGAAGATTTT